>Ga0163154_10000795_pt1 | contig 49036 bp, 49 predicted proteins | sample OliLakLV19MP9P1_FD_148649 | JGI IMG/M metagenome (GOLD analysis project Ga0163154, IMG submission 148649) | Freshwater microbial mat bacterial communities from Lake Vanda, McMurdo Dry Valleys, Antarctica - Oligotrophic Lake LV.19.MP9.P1 | ecosystem: Environmental > Aquatic > Freshwater > Lake >...
TTAATCTTTTGTAATATTTCTAACTTAATTTCTGATGGTACTGCTGTTTTCATATCTCATTTTAACAAATTAAACGTTTTCTACTTCTTTCATAGAATCTCTGTCTAATTTATCAGGTACCTGTCAATTGCACTATAAAGTTTTACAGGAATATAGATTAATCCAAAGCTAATGCCTCCTTTCCAAATAGGTCTCATAGAAGAGAAAAGATATAAGAAATGAGATATAAGGTATATAAATAGAATATAGTATTTTGTAAAGAGAATCTACAAATCAAGGAATAAGCTTTAGGCTATAGGTGTTTAGATATTAATTTAAAAGCTTGCAGCTTACAGCCTATTGCTTATAAGCTGTAGCATAAGTTTTGTCTGTAAACAGGATTTCTGTGTTTGTTTATTTTGAATTCTGTTTCTAATGTTTGTTTTCTTGGGGTTTCTATAATTGTGAATCCTCTTGTTCGAACTGTATCTCTAAGTTGATTAATAGTAATATAGGCTTTTTTGCCTAGTTCGCAAGTATTAAAAGAATTATGCAATTTAGATAAACTTATTGTTCCAATTCCTTCATCGTAGATTTTGTGAATATAATTATTTCCCATAGTAATATGTTACTTCTAAGATTTAAATTTAGTTTGAAGACTGTGTAAAGATACACTAAAAAGTTTTGAACGTTGAAAGGTTTGAGAGTTTAAATGTTTAAAAATACAAAATTTGGAATTCTTGATAGTAGTTATTTGTTATCGATTATTTGAAACGAGAGGTTATGTTGAAATTAGCTTTTGTTATACCATTTGTTAAAAGTTAGTAGCTATGTGCTAGATGCCCGAAGCTAGTAGCTCTGTGTCCAATATGTTACAATAACCTATGGCTGTTAATGAAGATCAAGGAAAAATAATTCATAGTGCCAATTCCCAATTAGCTGTAATTTGGGGTTATGTTCAAATCTTAGAAAAAAACTTAGAAGGAAATACAAAAGAAAGTGAATGGATAAAAAAGATTTCTGATGAATGCAAAAAGTTAATGGAAACATTGGATTCTTTAAGATCTGCTAAATAACCAAACTACTCTGCTATTCTATACCCGAACCCTCTTTCTGTGCGAATTAATTTTTCTTTATTACCTCTGTCTATTTTATATCTCAACTTGCCTATATGAACATCTACAACTCGTGTATCTACTAAAGATGTATATCCCCACACGGCATTTAGGATGTTATCTCTAGTTAAGATTCGCGCCTTATTTAAAAGCATATATTTAAGTAATTCAAATTCTTTAGCAGTTAATTTTATTTCTTTGCCTTTTCTATTAACTTCTACAGTATCTAAATTTACAGTTAGATCTTTACAAACTAAGAAATTATCTTTTTCTGCTCCACTATTTCTTAATCTAGCATTAATTCTAGCAACTAGCTCGTCTGAATTAAAAGGCTTAGTAATATAGTCGTCTGCCCCTGCTTGAAGAGAGCTGATTATACTTTCGTGAGATTTATCTCCTGTTAAAATTATAATCGGCAAATCGGGATATTCTTTGCGAAGTTCTTTGCAAACACTTTCTCCATGAACATCTTGTAGTTGCAAATCGATAAGTAATAAATCTGGTTTGGAGCTTTTTACAGCTTTAATACCTTCTATTCCAGAAAGATAACCCTTAATATCGTATCCTCCTTTAGAATTTAATAATTCTTTAATGAATTCTATAATAGGTTTTTCATCTTCAATTATTACTATTGTTTTCAACATATTTTTGAATATAACTTTTAACTTTGGTTTTTAATGTATTAATATCGAAAGGTTTCTTAATATAATCCACTACTGGTAGATTACTCGATACCTCTTCTAAGTTATCTATTGCAGAAATTAATATTATTGGAATTTCTTTTAAATTGTCGTCTTTTTTAATGGAATTAATTATATCGTCTGCTTTTGTACCATTAAGCCAGTAGTCAATTATTAATAAATCTGGTTCTATCTTTTCCATTAAATTCTTAACTGTCGACTCGTCCTCTGTTGTAGTAACTGCATAGTTTTCTTCGGTTAGAATGAATTCAATTAACTCTAAAATATCCGGATCGTCTTCGCAGATTAGAATCTTCATTTTTTGAACGTCTATAACTAAATATTTCAAATCGCCAAAATCTAACTATTAAAATGTTTCTACATCTAATTAATTAGATCCAATAGTATATTTTAACTACATGGGATTAAAAGATTGTAATGCAAATGTAAAGATTATGTAAACGATGGGAGCACTATATTATAGTGTTCCCATCGTTGTACCAAGTTAAAAAACTAAGATCTGCGACCTCCACTGTTATCTCCCGAACTACTAGCACTACTACCTTGGTTATTCGACTCATTTTGTCTGTCTTTGTAACTAGATCTTGCAGATCTTTCGCCAGTACCGGCTTGTTTATTAGATTCATTTCTACCCCGATCTCCTCTTGTATTTGATCTCGATCTATTTTTGTCGGTTGCCATAGCTAATCCTCTTCTCTTATTATTTGTCATAATAAGTAAGTAACAATTAAGATATTAATTATTATTTTAGAAGAACAAATTTAATTAGCAAAAAAGACAAAGTAAAAGGTAAGTAAATCTCTATAAATTTTTTAAATTAAGGGTAAAGTTAGAGAGAAAGTTGAACCTTTTCCAAGTTCACTTATCACACTAATGCTTCCGTTGTGTGCTTTTATAATTTCATTTGAAATGTACAAGCCAAGACCTAAACCTTGAATAGTTTTTTGATTTTCAGCCTGGATTCTATAGAACCTTTGGAAGATTTTCTCCTTATTTTTAGAGGAGATTCCGTGACCAAAATCTTGTACAGATATCACTACAGAATCCTTATCCTTGTGCATATGTACAGATACGTCTTTAGCTTTTGGGGAATATTTAACTGCGTTAGTTAATAAGTTGTTAATAACTTGAACAAGTCTATTTTTATCTCCTTTAACTTTTGCAACTACATTGTTTTTCAAAACTATATTATGTGTTTTTATTGTATTTTGAAAATCTGTTGTTATATCTTTAACTAGGGCACATATATCTATGGGTTTCATGTCGTAATCAAATTTACCTGCTTGAATCTTTGATACATTTAGTAAGTCGTTTATCAGTCTTGTTAATCTCTCGATTTGAGTACAAGCCTTTTCAACTGATTCGGATGCTTTTTCAATATCTTTCTTCTTCAAAAATTCTTGAGCATACTGAGTGTAAGCTTTAATAGTTGTTAAAGGAGTTTTTAATTCATGGCTAGCTAAAGAAATAAATTCATCTTTTCTTTTTTCTAAAGCTACACGTTCCTCTATGTTCATTGTTACGCCTCTCATCCCTACAGGTTTTCCTTTATTATCGTAAATAGCTGTAGACCTGGTTTCCACCCATATTGCCTTGCCATCTTTTTTTATCCACCTAAATCTATTCGCGCCTTCTTTCCCACTTTCAAAAGTTTTTAAAGCAGTAGCCACTGCCTTTTCTTTGTCTTCTGGGTGAACAATCGTTAACCAGAAATTTGGTTCATCTAACCATTCATTAACACTATATCCAAGCATTTCTTCTACATGGTAGCTAACATAATTCATTGTCTGTTTTTTTGAGTTTGGCTGTCCCCATGTTTCCCATACAACTCCAGGAATATATTCAACTAAATCGTTCATTCTTTGCTTCTGTTGCTCAAGTTCTATATTATGCTGATTGAGTTCTTTTTCCCGATTAATCTTTTCTGTAATATTATGAAAGTAAATTGCGATACCCCAACGAGAAGGATATACATGAATATTGTAATGTTCTTTTAGTTCGCTAAAGTAGTAGTCGAATTGGGTATTTGTTTTATTTTCTAAAGCTTCTTTGTAATTCTTAAAGAAGGTTGTTTTTATTAGTTCTGGTTGTACTTTTTTAAAATCTTTATTCAAAAGCTCTGTGTCTTGTCTATTGAACAGTTTGGCAGCGGCTTCATTAATATATACGTATTCCCAATCAGAATTTATTAGGGCGAACGGATCTTCAATCCTTTTATAAAATTCTTGAGCTTCTTTTGTGTTTGGGTCTAAGTATCTAATCATATTTTTCTATGATCAATTTTAACCTATAAATTTACATAGACCACAACTTTATATAATTTTTACAATTGAGATTTATCCTTCTTTTTCTACACGATTCCTATAAGCAAGTGCTGCATTCAAGATAGCAAAGTCCATTTTTCCCAATGGGAGAATTATTGCTCTATCTTGATCAGCTAAGTTTATTCTTCCAAGATTGTTTTTATCGCTAAGCATTATATTTAAGAACGAAAGTGGATCGGCAAAAATATTATTCCAATATTCTATTAAATCTGAACCCTGGTCGGTTAGGGCTGCTATGAATCAGGATAAAGCCATTAAGTCTTCGAGGAAGGTTCTGTAATATCTGTTACTTTGAGGATCTGGATTTAGTTCTATAACCCAATATCCTTTTTCAATAGCCCAGAATAAACGTGTTATTTTGAATTCATATTCTAATTCTTCTTTAGATATTTTATGAATATTCATGTACCCTTTTAATAAATTTTTGAAGTCATTTTTTTTGTATAAAGATATGGATGCTTCTGCTAAATCCAAATATATATTTGTTGCCCTTAAATCATCAAAATCGATTATTCCTGAATATAATTTTTCATCATGAAAAATATGAGCATAAGAAATGTCTGTATGAGCAAGTATTGGTTTGCTTCCATTAACTTTATCTAATTTATTTATTAAAGAATAAATTTTTTGAATTTGATTTTTAGTCAGCATTCCTTTTCGAGAATAGACATCTAATCTTTTGTCTAATTTTTGAGTCAGATCTTCTTTTACACTTTGGAAAGAACCTTTTAAATCTTTTGCATTAGCTTGATTTCTTTCAATCCATCCATATCCTTCGGATTCAATTGAATTAAATTTAGCTATATCTTCTCCTGCGGAAATAAATATTTCATTGTTTTGAATATATGAGTTTTGAAGGTTTGAGCCTCTTATTGCGTTAACAATCATAAAAGATTTTCCATCAAATATTTCTGAGAAGTCTTCGTAATAAACTACACTTGGAACCTTAATTCCTAAATCCAATGCTTTTTTGTGGGCTGTTACCATTGGTGAAAAAGCTGAATCTACTTCAGGTAAGATTCGTAAGAACAAATTGTCTGAATGGGGATTAATATTATAAACATCTGTAGAAACTCCTTGCTCAATCTTTTTTATTTCTTCAGTTTTTATGGAAAGTTTCGAACTAAAAAGTTGTTTTATTTGATTAGTCTGATCCATTAGAGATTTGTTAAGCTATCAAATTTAATTCTAACTTTTTCAGCCATTGCTTTGGTGCTAATGTAGGCAACCGCTCTTATATCACTTCTAGTAAGTTGAATTGTATCCCATCCTGGTCTATCGTACATTTCGGCACCAGGGAATTCACCAGCAATTACTCTTTGTTTTAAATTGTTATAAATTTCTGGACTAGCTTCAAAATCAGCATCTCCTAAATTCTTCCCATACTTAGAATCATCATATTTTCGAATGTATAAATGTGTGAAAGTTGCTTCAGCGTTATTATCTTCATTTTTTATAGTAATGGGAGTAACGAGCTCAAAATATTTTTGATTAGGATTTTCTGAAGGTTTTGTTAATTCTTTTGCAACTTTTGACAGTTCAGCAAATTCTTCTTCACTTTGTGCAAATATTGCAATATTTCCAGCAACAAGAAATTCCTCTTTAATTATTGAATTTAATAAGTTGTTACATTTTAAATAAATGTCTTCTAATCTTTTTATTAAATCTGTCATTTTAGTATGATTCTAAATCTAATTTTAATTTTTTAATTAATTAACTCTCTTAAAATAGCCTGTGCGAGTTTGATGGTTTGTTTGCTGCCATCCATTTTAGGATTAACTTCAACTAGATCTATAGATAAAGATTTACAATTTTTTAGCTTGCTTAATATTGGAAAAATATCATCTGGACTTAGTCCATTTTTAATCATCATTCCTGTTGCTGGTGCGAATTCATGGCTAAAAACATCTATGTCTATGCTTACGTGAATGTGCTCCATGGTCAATATAGAATTTTCTAATTTGTTAATGAAATTTTGTTTTTTAATTTGAATTTTTGAAAATATTTCAATTACTTCATTTTGCATGTAATTCTGCTCTTCTGGCTCTGTATCTAAATTCCCAATATAAAATAAATTTGAAGTTGGTAATTTTTGTTCTACAAGTTTATCTATGGATTCAATTTCGAATTTATCTACTATCGGTCTAACCCACATGCCATGAAAATTCCCACTTGGAGAAGTACTAGCTTGATGTATATCTGCATGTGAATCGATCATTATCATTCCAGTTGTTAAAGGATCATAAATTTTTAAAATTGCAGCCACACTTCCTAAAGATATTGAATGATCTCCTCCGACTGTAATTAATATTTTATCTTTATTTAAATTCTTTATAATTTCATTAATCAATTGCGTGTATTCATTGGTTAATGCATCATAATAATTTTGTATTTTTACTTTTTCTGGAGCAGTGAATTGAAAGGTGATTTCTTCGATATTTGGAAATTGATTTATAAATTCTTTAGTAAGAATATATTCTGGTGCGTTTTCAACTCCAATATTAAGATTAGTTTCTCCATTAGGTGCTTGGATTAAACCTAATCGAGATTCCACTTTTGCAAATAATATAGATTTTTGCATTACAAATTATAACAAAATATCTAATATGATGATGACTTAGGAATTAGATAATATCCTAAATAAGGCAAGTGTGTAGTTTAGAGAGATTATTTTTTAAGCAAAGGTAGAAATTCCTTTCTGAATTTCGCAAGTTTAGGGTTAATTACAACTTGGCAATAACCTTGTGTTGGATTGTTTTTATAGAAATCTTGGTGATATTTTTCTGCTTCGAAAAATTCTTTAAATTCTTCAATAGTGGTTACAACTGGATCTTCATAAATCTTCTCTTCTTCAATTTGCTTCTTAACTTCTTCTGCTTCAGTTTTTTGTTTATCATCAACATAAAATATCGCAGATCTATATTGTGTTCCAACATCGTTTCCTTGCTTATTAAGTGTTGTAGGATTGTGAGTTTTGAAAAATACTTCGACCAAAGTTTTGAAAGAAATAACATCTGCATCGAATGTAATCTCAACCACTTCAGCGTGATTAGTATCTCCAGAACTAACTTGCTCATATGTAGGATTTCGGTTTGAACCACCCGTATAACCAGAAACAGCATTTTCAACACCTTTTAAATCTTCAAATACAGCTTCTGTACACCAAAAACATCCAGATGCAAAATATGCTTTTTGTAAATTTGCCATAAGCTAATTATATCTTTTATTGAAGAAATTGCATAAATAATTCTATTCGAAAATATAATCCCAACATACATTATCGAAAATAGACTTTGAGTAACTATCATTCTCTAAAAGTTCTAGTAATTTGGCAGCTACGTATTCAGGTTTGTGCATAATCTTAACTTTTTCAGCTATATCTTTTTCTTCTAAACCATATCTTGCTAACGGAGTATCTACTGGACCAGGGAATCCTAACTTTATTTTATACTCTGGAAAATCTCTTTTAATATTTTCCATCATATTCCAAACAGTTTGTTTGAATATTGTATAAAGCCCAGGATCTTTTGTAGGTCTTATGGCGTGTGCAGATAATATTTGTAGAATAGTAGGGTGGTTTCTAAATTTATTTTTTGTTTCTTTAATCATCAACCAAGAAGCTTTTACTAAAATTGAAACTAAACTATCAAAATCATCTTCAGTAGATGCAAATATATCTCCTCTTCGGATTATTCCAGCATTATTAATTAATATATCAATCCCCCCATCTATTTCTTTTAAAGCTTTTTGGATTTCTAAACTTTTTGTTATATCTGTTTTGATGAACATAACATCTTGCAATGTAGATTGTGGGTCTTGAATATCCAGTACAATTACTTTCGCTCCTTTTTCGGACATCAACTTAACCATTTCAAATCCAATTCCACTGCTCCCTCCAGTTATTAAGATTAACTTATTTTTTAAATTCATATCTATTTGGTGATTAAAATTGATGTTTAATATAAACATTAAAAGCGGATGACGAGGCTCGAACTCGCGACCTCTTCCTTGGCAAGGAAGCGTTCTACCAATTGAACTACATCCGCAAACGACCTTATTAATGGATAATTATACCTTAGGATTACTAAGCTGTCAGCAACGTCTCTGGGGTAATAAAATGGCCAATTTAGTGATATTATTGTGTTTAGATATAGATTCCTGCCTCCGCAGGAATGACATCCTTTGCCCGTCTTCGTCAAGACTACGGCGGGCAAGCAAGCTCAGGATTATAGGCAGGCGGAGGAATGTCAATGATGAATCAGGAACTCAAAACTCAAAACTCAAAACTCAAAACCGTTCTTTTCACTGGTGGGCACGCAACGCCTGCTTTTGCAGTTTTGGATGTACTTCGACAAGCTCAGGATGACACACAGGGGCAAATCATCAAAACCCAAATATCAAATACCAAAGAAACTCAAAACTCAAAACTCAAAACTTTAAGTACACAGGCTCAAAGCATCAAAAATCAAAAATCAAATACCAAAAAGAATGATAATTCAAAACTCCTACCTAATGGCAAGCGGCCTCAGGATGTACTTCAAACTTACAACTTCCTTTGGGTTGGAGAAAAGTTTAATCAAAAGGGAACTAAAAATCCTTCTGCGGAATTTAGAACAGTAACAGAAAAGTATAAAATTCCATTCATTAATATAGTTGCAGGAAAGATAAATAGGCATTGGGATTTCGAAAGTATTCCAGGAAATATGTGGAATTTGGTTAAACTTAAAGTTGGTTTTGTTCAAGCATTCTTCATCATTCTGAAAAATAAACCAGACTTGATTATGTCGTTCGGGGGATTTTTAGCAGTTCCAATTGTTATTTGGTCAAAAATCTTGGGAGTGCAAGTTTTTACTCACGAGCAAACGATAGTTACAGGATTAGCAAATCGAATTATTTCTAAATTTGCTAATAAAATCTTTGTAAGTTGGGAAAGTTCTTTAAGTCACTTCCCAAGGTCGAAAACAATTTTAACTGGTAATCCGATTAGAAAAGATATTTTTGAAATTAATTCGCATATTTTTAATCAGTTGAATGCATCGTTACCTACTATATATATAACAGGAGGGAATCAAGGTGCGCATGAAATTAATTATAGAGTGTTTGAAATTTTGCCCGAAGTTTTGAGGTTTGCAAATGTAATTCATCAAACTGGAAATTCGAGCGTAACGAATGACTTTATTCAAGCACAGAATATCCATAAGTCTATCCTTCAACCTCACATCGTCAAGACTACGGTAGGCAAGCAAGCTCAGGATGACACACAAGGGCAAAGCATCAAAAATCAAATATCAAATACCAAAGAAAACGAAAGCTCAAAACTCAAAACACTAAGCACACAGGGGCAAAGCATCAAAAATCAAATATCAAATACCAAAGAAAACGAAAGCTCAAAACTCAAAACACTAAGCACACAAGGGCAAAGCATCAAAAATCAAATATCAAATACCAAAGAAAACGAAAGCTCAAAACTCAAAACACTAAGCACACAGGGGCAAAGCATCAAAAATCAAATATCAAATACCAAAGAAACTCCAAACTCCAAACTCCTGTCTACAGCCCTCGGGCCTCAGGATGACACGTCATTCCATGATCAAGGATCTAAGATCGGGGATCGTGGAGTTTATTTAGTCCAAGACTATTTTATGGCAGATGAGATTGGGGAAGTTATGAATAAATCTGACCTTATTGTGTCACGTGCAGGCGCAAATACCATCACCGAAATTTTAGCTTTAGGAAAGCTATCAATCTTAATTCCAATTCCTTGGACTTCTCACGACGAGCAAACAAAAAATGCAAAATATGTTGAAGAGTTGGGCTTAGCAATAAGATTAGTTCAGAGTAAATCTTTAACGGCGAACGAGTTGCTAAAAGCAATTGAGGAATCAATTGAGCACACTAAAAGTAAAACTTCATTTAATAATAAGCCTCTTGCAGCTGTCATTACACAAGCAAGATCTAAAGTTAAGCTAGATGCTGCAGGTAGAATTGCCGAGGAAATAGAGAAAGTAATAAGTTCTAAGTAGTAAGTTTTAAGTCAACGAGCCCACCTTTTATTCCTCCCCAGCTCTGGGGGGGAGGAAGTTTTTCCTATCATGAGTGTGTTACAAAGCAGGTTGTTTAAATTGGAATTTTTCTTTATCTTCTTTGCTGTTTATAAACATTTGAGTGCAAACAACTATAACAATACTAGTTATTAGAACAATAAGTCCTATTAAAAAGAATTTTGAAAATAGTCCGTCTGTGAAATTCTCGAACATTCTATAAATTAAGTCTTTTAATTCTTCAGAAATTTCTGCATCTACAAAACTATCTTTTAGTTTTGTAGAAAGTTGACTATAGAAAACTTCTTTCCATAGCATGTATGGAACTAGAATTAAGATACTTGATATAACAGTATTTATTGCAAAATTCCGAACACCATGAATTGGTGTTTTTGCTATAACAACAAATAAAATAACTTGAATTAGTACTATCACCCAAAGAAACACAACTACTCTTCTTAATGTATATAAACTTCCTCTCGCGTTATCCAATTTTTCTAAAGTTTCCTGGAAATCTTCTTTTTGCTGTGCACTAGAATCCATGGTTTGAATCAAATCTTTTACAGACATAGTATCTTCACCACCAAGAAACTGGTTTTTAGCTAACACTTCTTGGAATATAGTAGCTACTTGTGTGGCAGTATAGAAATCTGGGTTTGTAGCAAGATCTAATTTTAAAGTTTCTGGAACACATGTAATTACTATTTTATTTTGTACTGTAGCATTTTGAATTGCTAATAATTCTGCATCTGTACAATTAGGTACCGATCCTACCGTCATTTTGATTGTGTCTAAAATTGTAGGAATTGCTATCTGACTTTGTTCAATTAAATATTTTTTTGGAATAAAAACTTGTAATTCTTTATCCTTGTTATTTATAAAATTGAAAACGTTATCTATGTTAAGTTCTACAAATTGTTTTATGGATTCATCGGTAAGAAATTCATTTATATTTTCTTGAATTATTGGTTCGAAACTTGCCAAAAGTGCGCTTGCATCTACTTCTGGAGCAAATACATCTGCGAATTGTTCTTCAATCTTATCTTCTAGAACAGTTGTAAGCTCTGTGCTAATTACAGAAGGTAAAGTGTTGTAAACATAACTTTTAACTAGATTGCCTTTGTAATATGAAGAATTTGTTGCTGTTAACAAAAGAATGCTACTTATAGAAAGAGTAACTACTAAAACAATATAGAAAACGGAAAGAAGAACTTCTAAAAATTTTCTCAAAGTTGTAAAGTCTAATTATGACTATTATAGGGATTTGTTATAACTATGCAAGAGGTAGTTAGAATGCTGAATTTGGAATATAGAATTTTGAAGAAAATAGTAAATCCCACCTATAGCCTATCGTATGTGTAACTCAAGTGAGGGTACTTCTTCTTATATCTTATCTCCTATATCTCATTTCTTTCTACTCCACATCTGTCTTTTTGAATTCGCCTAATTCGGCAAGGTCTGTAGGGTTTGTAGTAATTAGCGTATGCTCGTTTTCACTTGCTACAATCTGTATTGCTACATGGTTAGCACCAGCAAAAAATATTCCTTGTCCTACTCCAGAAGAAAGTAGGAAAGTTTTTTCCCCTTCTGTTAAATAGAAAACTTTTTTTAATTTATCTATTGCAGCAGGAGATTGTTTTAGTAGAGTTTGCATTGATGAATTATTTACAATAGCTTTTCCATAATCTGAATTGATAAAATCGTCTACGTCCTGAGTGATTGTGGTTAAACCTAATCCATATTTTCTTGCTCTTTTTGCAATTTGGTAAACAAAGTATGCAGCATCTGGGTATTGCATCATAATCCAAGCCTCGTCTATTATTAACAATCTTTTTCTTTTATCTTTTTTAATTTTTGTCCAAATAAAATCCAACATTGAATACATGGCCAATGGTCTTAAATCTGGAGTTAAATCTCTAATGCTAAATACAGTAAATGTATTGTGAATATCTATTGTAGATCTTTGATCGAATACTCCAGCAGAGGAACCTTTAATAAATCTTTCTAATCTTGTAGCCATTGAATGAGCTTGTTCTTCTGCCATCGCATTTAATACTTTAAATAAATCTTCAAGCAATGGAGGTTCGTTTCCATGAGTAGATTTATCTGGTGTAATTCCTTTTTCTGAATAAGTTAAGATTAATGCTCTATCTAAAATTGCAGTTTCTTCTCCAGTCATTTGTCCACCTAGCATCATATTCACCAATCCTGCTACAGATCTAATTTTGAAACGAAGTTCATCTTCATCTTGATCGAATAAACCAGAAAGTTCGAATGGATTCAATTTTTGTGCACTATCTTGAGAGAAAGAAATATACTCTCCTCCTACAGCAGCACACAATCTGTCGAACTCTTTTTCTGGATCGATAATCATAATATCAATGCCCATCATTAATGAACGAACAGCTTCTAGTTTTACAAAGTAAGATTTACCAGCTCCAGATGTTGCTAGAACCACTGAATTTGCATTTGGCAAAGAGAACCTATCGAAAATTACTAATGAATTATTGTGCAAATTAATTCCATACAGCACTCCTCTTTCCATAGTTAATTCAGAACTTACAAATGGGAATGTACTTGCAATAGCAGTTGTGTCTAGGTTCCTAAACATTTGAATTTTATCCCAACCATATGGAATACAAGTTTGAAAACATTCTTCTTGTTGAAGAGTTGCAACTTTAATTATTATCCCTAATGTTGCAGCTGTTGATTCTAAATTCTTTGCAATTTTCTCTAAATCTTCAATAGTATCTGAATGAATGGTTAAATACATGGCATACTGGAAAAATTTCTCGTTTCCTGCTGCTAGTTGATTTTGAAGGTTTAGAGCATCGTCTAATTTTTTCTTAATAATTGGATCTCCTGGTCTTCCTGCTTTTAGCTCTAGATTTATAGTAGCTTGAAATTCTGCAATTTTTCTTTTTAGAATTTTAAGCATTTCCCCAGTTTCTCTTGGATAATAGAAAGTACTAATATCTATTGGAAATTCAAAATTAATTAAAGGTTCCAACCAATTTGGAGTGACAATACTTGGATAGTCGACAACAAAATAAGACTTGAAATATTTATTACCAATTGCAAGAGTATTAAAATTAACTTCAATTGCCGAAGGAGCAATTACATCTTTTACATCTATTAATCCTTTTGCGAATTCAGAAACTGCTTGTTGTTCTTTTTTTATTGCTTCTGCTTCTTTTGCAGACATCATATTTTGGCCTTGAGGCATAGGCATCCCAGGTCGCATTACTGGGCCTCGTTGCATATTTTGTGTATTTTTTTTACCTCCAAATCCGGGTATGAAATCTAGTAAGCCCATGTTTATTTTATTGTTGCATTAGTATTAATTATCCCTCTGCCAATGTCGCTTTCTCGAATATTTAGAATCTCAAGACCACTCTTATCTGGTTCGTATACAGAATAGTAAAGTTTAATAAGCTCATCGTTTTGCAGTTGCCTTGCTGCTATTCCTAAATTACTGAATTGTTTTAGTACATGGTCTCTTTTTGGGTAGAGTTCTTCTTTGGCCTTTTGAATTAGATTTGAAATGTTTATTATCTTCTTTTTTTTACCTAACAATTGTTTTAGTAAACCTGTTGTTTCAATTGGCAATTTCATAGACGGAACAACAGTATAGAATCTCTTGTCTAAAACTTGAGTAGATTGAGTTAAATTTTTAATGAAATCCTGATAAATACTTACCTGATTAGCAATTGCTTCGGAAGTAGTTTTATACTTGTATTTTTCTAGTAATTTTAAATATTTAACAATATCTGTTCTTTGAGTTCTAATAACTATCTGTATTGGAAACCTAATAGAGTTTAGATATGCTGCAAATGCACCAATTCTAGCGTCTTGCTCTGCATTATCTAATAGATCGAAATTTAAAGAAGTTGTTTCTATGACCAAAGAAACTCTACCGCTTTTTAAAACAACCAAATCGTCTCGGATATCTTCAATATCCAAGTGTTGTTGTGTGCTAATTTTCTTTGGATCGAATATACCCATAGCCGAAACGAAGTTTCGGAAACCCGAAATATCAAATCCGAATTTCCGAACAATAAATAAATTATAAAATCATAAACCGCTTGTTTTACGTAGTACGTATTACGTTATACGTATAACTCAAGTACAATTTTCTGAACACTTATATCTCAATATCCTAGTATCCAAGTATCTTAATTCTGTCTATTTTATCTTACAGATTTTGGCTAAGTTAGGCAATTGTGTTGATTGTATCCAACTTAGATGATATAGTTCGGCGGTTAGAGTGTTCCAAATCCTTACTGAACTTGTGTTCCGGAGGTTTTGCTGCTATAATGTAACAACATGGATTTTCTAAGCTTTCTAATATCAAAAACTGAAAACGACGGGGGAAAGGTTATAGGCAAGTTTGAATGCTCTATTCATAATTTAACTTCTTCTTTTTTAACTTTTGCTGGTCAAATGGGTATGTCTAGTCCAGTAAGAATATCTAAACAATCATCTAGATTAATAAAAATAACAAAAAAGGGCGATAAATACATTATTAAGCTAAATATGTATAACCCTCCTATAGAAATTGTATGGACTAATATGCAACCTATAGAGAATTTAAAAGCTATTTTAGATAGTATTGCAGAAACAAACAAAAAAATTGGATATGTAAATACAAAGCAGTTAGACAACGGAAAACAACTCTTTCAATTAGCTCTTGCTTAATTTCTTTCCATAATCACCAAACTCTCTAGATGATAAGTTAAAGGAAAGCAATCGTATGCTTTAATAAATTTAACTTTATAATTAGCTATTAAACTCAACAAGTCATCTGCCTGAGTTATTGGATTGCAAGAAATATAAATTATATATTTTGGATTAAATTTTAAAACATTCTCAATTCCAGTTTTCTGTAAACCCGTTCTTGGAGGATCTATTACTATAGTTTGATCTTCCAAAATATGATCGGTCATTAACTTATTCAAATCTGCTTGCTGCATTTTGTAATTCTTTATTTTATTTAACTTGGTATTTTGTTCGAACTGATCTACATTTTGTTGTTCAAATTCATATCCATAAACTTGCTTATAATATTCAGAAAAAATTATTCCTAAGGTTCCTATCCCACTATATAAATCGTATAAAATATCTGTTCTATTCTCATTTATAAAGTTCTTAACGTCCTCAATAATTTTTTCAAAAGCTGAAATGTTATTTTGAAAGAAATTTAATGGACCAATTTTAAACTCTTTTTTCCCCAGAGAAACTAAAATATTTTCTTCGCCCCAGTATTTGTGAATTTTCCCATTACTATCGTCTCTTTCTGTTTCTTCCAACATCCAATAAACACTTTTGAATCCTTGTTTTAATGCAAACTGAGCGGTTTTTTCAATTAACGAATCATTTCGATTGCTCTTAGTAACAATATTTAACATAGCTTCACCCTCAAACTGTCTTATAACCATGTACCTTAATTCCCCATCTTTTTTTACTAAATCGTAATTTCTTAGACCTAAATTATTAATAAATTTATAGACTTCTCTAGATTTGTTAAACCAATTTTTTGGGATAAGAACACACTCGTCCATATCTATTACCCAATTATATTTTCCTTTTTTTCTTTGACCAAAACGGTTATTTGGTTCGTGAAAAGGGTTAAAGTCGCAAACAAAATCCATTCTGAATCTGTATTTTTCTAAGGCAGGAGATTTTTCTATTTCTATTAAATCTCCTGTTATTTTAGAAAATATATGTTGCAATGAATCTGCTTTGATTTGTATTTGAAGATCGTAGGGAATATCTTCAATTTCTGTAGAGCCAATTTCTCCAAAATATTTGGAGGATGCTCTAGTGTTTGCTTTAGATTCTCTTATTTTGCGAAATTCTAAATTGAAGAATTGTTTTAGTTTTTTATTTGAATCGATAGACGTCATAAGCTGTGTGAGTTTATCATCGCTTTGACCAAATTACTATTCTCAACTGTTTTCAATTAATTCAAAACTCCAGCGTAGAATTGCTCTAACATTTTTGTTGCATCCTCACTTGTATGATCGTCCTGTCCTCTAAAATCTTCAGTTATATCTTTTCCACAGCTTCCTGTTATTTCACTAGATCCACCAGGGTGTTCGTCTGCAAAAGTTGAAGGGATTGAATAAACCGAATCTTCAATTATTAGTAAGCAATTATCGATAGTGTTTGCTACTGTTACATCTTCTCTAGTGTAGCCTTTAACTTTTCCATCTGTAGATTCAATTTCTCCAACAATATAGGTATTTAATAAATCTAGTGCAACTGTTCCTTGTTTGTGTACTTTACTAAAAATTTCTGTTGCATCTTTTCCACAATATTTTAGTATTGCTTGAGCACCTGCTGGATGTTCGTTCATATAGCTTTCCGGGATATCGTAAACTTTGCCGTTATAAATCATTAAACAATCTGTAGAAGTATTCGAAGCTGCAACTTCTTCCGCTGTATATTTACGAGCTAAAGTATCTTGCGAAGTTTGCGATTCTTCTTGTTCGTCTGGTGCTTCTTCCTTATTATTTTCATTAATTAAAGTGAAAGCAATAAAACCTATTAAAAGAATTATTATTAACCCAAGAATTGGATAAATTATTCTGTAAACTATATTCATAAAGTTAGTCGATTAAATAATTAAAGTGTTAGTGAGTTAAAGAATTGTATAATATTAGCCGTGGAATGTCATGTATCGAGTTAGTACTACATCGAAGCTTAATTATTTTTTCCTGCGGGTTGCTTTTGATTTTTGAAATTTCTTTTCTGAAGATGCAGGTTTTACCACTACTGTTTTCTTTTGTTCTGCAACAACTTTATCGTGTATTTCGATTCTATTGAATACTCTATTAATTATAAAAGAGAGTAAATAATTCATTAGTAAATAGTTAATCAAACCCACAGTAATTACAATTGCCGGTATAACGAAATTATTTCCCATTCCAAAGAGTACTGGAGCAAATAGTAAAGGGAGAGCTTTTACTGTAAATCTAATAATTCTAATATTTTCAACTTGAAAATCGTGTGCAAATTCTTTTAAAGTTTTGTATTTATATTTAATAACACAAGTTGTGAATACAAAAATTGCCCAAATATTAATTAATATTAACGAGTAAATATCGAAAATTTTAACTTGGTAAATTCTTGAAATTATACTTAGTAATCCAAAATGAATAATATATGTTGCAAGAATTCCTATTGTATAGATAAAGAAATAAGAGACCAAAAGCCGATATCTAATTTTAGATTTTAGATCTCTATATAGATAGTAAGTTACAAATAAAACTAAAGCTGTATTTAATATGAAAAAAGCAGATATTAAAGTTTGAATTATTCTATCTATAGTTACAGATTCGGATTGAGTTGTAATCTGAGTGCTAAAATTTTCTGATGTCAAATCTTTAATTTCTTCTGATAGATTTTCTAAAGATTTGTGTTCATAAGTAATGCTGTTTTCTTCTCTGTTTACTCTACTTGCTTTTCCAATAGATGAATAATTTTTTAAATCTTGTTGAGTTATTGCGTATTCTTCTATAGGTATTAATTTTAATTCTATGCTTTCGTTTGTTTCAGAAAAATAGAAACCATTATTGATTGCCAGTGCAGCAATGCAAGATAAAACTAGCAGCAATAAATATACTAAAACTATTTTTCTTGTATTTTGATTAACTAAGGTCATATTACTTTTTTATTTTTATTAGTAAATCAGATAAATTTCTATTCTTTCTAATAAAATCTGTGGTATAGAATTTCGTTATTAGGAATGAGTTAAATATTACAGAAATCGAAAAGGCGATAATTACAGCCAGTAGGTCGTTGTAGACATTAATATTTATTCTTAAAGTGTACAATCCAAGAGCTGCTAAAAGAGTGAAAGTAGAAAGCACTCTAAAATTCACATTATTCTTTTCCACTGCAGTGGTTTCTGTACTTAATAATTCAGCCAATATTATTGTATTTATAATAAATGCAATTAAGAATCCAACAACTAATCCAGATGAAATGTAGTAATTTATTAATTTAAGTAAATTAACAGTTAATAATATATTTGAAGCAGTTAATAAAACAAATAAAAGTGATCTTTTGAAATTTAGTCTTTTAAATATGAAAATAGCTACAGTGGCAGCGCCAAAAATTATAGTTGCAGCCATAAATGTTCCACCTTCTGGATTGAATATAGGAGCTACAGGTTCTGTGATATTTGTTAAGTTAACACTGAATTTTAATGGCTCTTTTTCTATGAAGTATGCTTGGGTTATATTTAAAATATCTTTTCCAAACTTACTTCCTGGATCTGCATCTGTAGGAATTCCAACTCCAGAAAGAATTGCGCGCAGTTTATTATTAGATTTTTCGTGAGCAATAACATCCATAGTGTATAAACCATCGATGTTTAATCTAGGAGTAACAGATCCTTCTGAAGCTGTACTGCCTAAGTTCTTTATGTAATCTATTGTTACAGTTTTATTTGGGTTTATAGTAAGTTCTAAATTAGGAACAGATACTCTACTTGTTGTTTGTCCCGCAGAATCTACAAATGCTATAGACCCCGATATGTCTACATTTTCTACATCGTAATCCAAAAGATCTAGAGTATTCTGTCCAACATCTGTTTGAGAAGCAAAAAATTCAATTTCTCCTTTTTTTGTTAACCATCTAGCATACACATCTGCGTAGCTATAGTATTCTGGGAATTCTAAAGTTATGTAATATTTTTCACCGGTAATTTCGTATTTAACAATCACATCGTATAAATTTGCAAAATCTACTCTTTGTCTAACTACATCTTTAATTTTTTCTACTTCTGTTAATTTTTCTTCATTTGTAAGTGTGCTTTCTGTAAAATCCACTTCTGAAAATAGTTTTTCTGAGGGGAAGATATCTTTGCTTTTTCTAAAACTTCCATAGTCTGCACCTATTCCAATCTTCCCAAAACCTACAGATGGGTAACGATAATCCTTACCACCTGTATTAAGGGAAAACTCAGGAAGCGCTAGAACTACAAGTACTAGAATGAATATTATAGAGAGGTAAAATTTTATTCTAAAAAGTGCCATATGAAGGATTATACATCTACAAGGGCAAAAGTTAAAAGTAAAAAGTCAAAAACACAATCAAAATTCAAAATATATTAATCAAAATATCAAGTATTTAATCAAATAACCAATAACAAATAACCAATAACAATCAATAAACTTTCTTATTTATGACTACATGACCCGTCATTACATTCGCCGGTTGGTCTAATACATCCATCACTATCTTTGCTACATCTGCAGGGTTCATCCAATTTGTAAGATCTTTATTACTTCCTGCTTTTTCGAAAAGTGCTGTTTTCATTCCTCCTGGGTAAATACCAATTACTTTCATTTTGCTTTCTAGAAACCTGTCTTTTAAAGATTCTGTAAATCCTGTAACACCCCATTTTGAAGCGCAATATATTTCTGAATTCTTTCTTCCAGATAAACCAGAAGTTGAAGAAATATTAAAGAGAAAAGGATTTTCAGATTTTAAAAGTTTAGGTATTGCAAATTTAGATACAAACATTAATCCTGTTAAATTTATATTTATTAAACGCGATATTTCTTCAACACTTTGTTCTTCAAAAACACCATCAGACCAAACCCCAGCATTGTTAATTAAAATATCTAGTTCTGGAATTTCGGAAACCATCTTTTCTACTTGTTCGGCATTTGAAACGTCGCATGTATGGGTAATTAGTAAGTCTGAATTGACAGTTTTCTTGGCATTTTTTAATTTCTCCTCAGAACTACCGCAAATATGAGTTGTTAAACCTTTGCCTATAGCAAGTTTTGCGAGTTCTAACCCTAATCCTTCTGAACCACCTGTGATTAATATGGATGAACTAGTCATAAAAATTTATCTTAATAAGTATATAAACTTGTTATCAATAACTTAGAATTTAAATCCTAATATCTAAATCCTAAAGAAACCAAAAAATTTCACTTTTTGAATTTTTAACTATTTGAATTTGAAATTGTTTAGAATTTAGTATTTAGTGCTTAGAATTTGAAAAATCTATGATTTTTACATGCTTGCTAATTTGTACTTAGTTCCTCTACCTTGACCTTCAGTTTTCAATAATTTTTTTCTTACTAAATCGTTCAAATCTCGGAAAGCAGTCATTGTCGAAACTTCCATCATATGGCAGTAATCCTCTCTTTTTATTAAAGGAACGTTTTGCAAATATTTCAAAACTTTCAATTGCCTATTATTCAAATTTAAGAATGGTTGTTGTTTAGATTTTTCTTCATCTAATACAAAGTCGTTAATTTCTTCTCGAACAGACATCATCTCCGCTGCTAACGCTGTTGTGAACGCTTCAATCCAATTTGTTAAATCGAAATTTTGTTTTGAAGATTTAAATGCAGTTCTTAATATCTGGTCGTTTTGATGAATTACTCTTACTACCGAAGAATACACTTTTGCTCCTAATCCATTTTTCAAAAGTAAGTAGTCTAAAATTGAAGTTAATGTAAATTTATTTCCTGCAGTAAACGGGCAGATTTCGATTAATCTATAAAATGCAATAGCAATTCTTACTACTGGAGCATGTGTAGGTATAGAAAATTTATACCATTCAATTAATTCATCTACAGCCATTTGAATTTGATTTACATTCAAATTCGCATCCCGCAGTTCAACAAAATTGTCCCATCTGTCGTCCATTTTATCTGTAAAACTTCTGAAATTAGATTCCCATGTTTCTCTCCATTGAGTTAAAACTAATTTATTCAAATGAAGAATTACAGCTTTGTCTAATTCGCTGTAGGTGTCTGCGATATTAGATCTATTAAAATCCATTGCGTTTCTAAAATTTTTAATAATTGATTCTCTTGTTTGTTCGATATCGTCTACTTTTTGCAGATTAGCCAATTTCTCTGCGTCTTTAAGAGAAATATCTGTTTCTAAAATATGTGCTAAATGAAAAAGATCTAAAGTTTTAGACCTTAGGGTAAGTTTGAACCGGACATTGTACGAAAGTTCAGTTTTCTGCAAAATAGTTTTTGAATTCTCTATTTTAACAAGATTTGCAACTGTTTTGTCTGTGTATGAGTAGTTTGGGTCGAACATAAATTAGAATCTAGAATTCAGAATATTGAATCTAGAAATAAATAACAAATAATCTTAGTCACTTTCGTTAATTTAATTACTCTCCCTGACATGGGAAGCTCTATGTAATCTGCCTTCAAAGAAGGATTGAGTTTCTTATATCTTATATCTTATTTCTTGTATCTTTTTACCTGTTCCAGGTGTTCTATTTATAGCAAAAAAATAACAAAAAAGAAACTTTACGTAACATTTTATTATATCGGGAAAATAAGAAGCCTTGAAGAATTAATATTTTGTATACTCTTTAGCAGTTACCATTTGAGCTTCTTTCTCTGCAGGTGTATCTTTAATATTCTTTATGTAGTAATCCTTATCCATTAAAACTCTCACGCTTTCAATCTTATCTAGGAATTCAAGTCCTTGTAAATGATCATATTCATGTTGGATTACTCGTGCAAGTAATCCATCACAAGTTAAACTGAAAGTATCTCCTTTTTCGTCGGTTGCCTCTATTGTAATTAACCTGGGTCTTTTTACAGGTCCGAAGATTGTAGATCTTGCAACACTTCCACATCCTTCGTGAATTATTACTTCTTCTTCTGAATAAAAGATAATTTTAGGATTTATATAAACTCTCAAAATATCTGCCTGATCTGCTGGTCTTGTTTCTGTGGCTCGTGGTTCGGTTATAAAGATTTGATAATTTTCTCCGATCTGCGATCCTGCTAATCCAACTATACTTTTAACATGCATGGTATCTGTTAAGTCTTGAATTATTTGGTTAATTTTTTGCTATGCACATCTGTAATTTCTTTATTGGCAGCTTTTAATGCCGGGTCTCCTAGTTGTAACACTTCTCGTACTGCCATTTTGAATCGGTAAGCTTTAAGATTTTAGCATAATATAAAATGTTTTTATTCACACTTTAACTCATATTACACACTTCCTGCTTTCTCCATCATGGACACCAAGTCCATTTTGTCGAAGGATTTATTTCCATTAAAATCTAACTTTTGTGTATTTCTTAAAGTTTTCCCATCTTCAACAATAAACTTCAAAATCCCGGCTAATATTGCCTTGTCTTTAGCATCTATTTTACAGTCGTTATTAATGTCTCCTGGTCTGTTCTGCTCGCAGACATCACTGTAAATAGTCTTTAAATTAGCACTGTCTGCTAGATTATATTTCGCATCTCCCGATACATCCATCGACTTGGAATTGCTACCATTAGAATTTGCATGATTATATAAAAATTGAACAATACCTAAATCTATAGAATCTGCTTGGCAATCTCCGTTTACATCGAATCCTCCACAATCGTTGGGCAGTACCTCTGGAATGTTTGCAGTGTATACAGATGTATTTGCTAAATTCCCAAATGTCATAGTCCAATGTTTATTGTTGTTTTCAGAAGATCCTCCGGTTTCCCACATATACAATTGAATTTTTTTATTTGGAATGTAATTCCCTTCTTCGTTTTGTTCTCCTGAATAAATTGTGCTTGCTAATATTTCGTTATCTCCGTCTCCATCTAGATCCGCAAGAACAGGAGAGGCAACTGCACCATGGCTAGTTCTCTTAACATCTTCTTCAGGATTTGCAGGCCCTCCACCAAGCCCATTGTTATCTCTAAAATCCCATAGATCTATTCCTTCCGGATAAACAGCGCTAAACCTATTTGGCCAATTTCCAAAATGAGAATAGTTGATCATCTTAGGTTCAGTTTGTGAAAGTAGCGCTTCTGCTCTGGAATCTGCTGAATCTGCATTCCCAATAATCGGCCCATAATATCCAGTATTATTTACATATCCCCATCTGCTAACAACTTCATCTAAATTGTTGAGTATTGAAAGCTGATTTTGTCCATTTTCATCTGTAGTTACAGCATATATTTCAACAGTTCCATTATTATCGTAGTCTGCTAATCCAATACTTTTAGTAATTACTTTATTTTCCATTGCTGGAGTATCGCTCCAACCTTCTTTAACAGAACCATCTGAATCTACTACATACAATGCTTTCGCATCTGCAGCTTTTTCATCTCCAGTTACAATAATTTCAAAATCCATATCGCTATCTAAATTTGCTGCATATACAGATGAATATCTGCTAGCTTTAACTTCTGTATTTATAAAGATTAAACTTCCATCTACATTTCTAAAGTGAAGTTTTGCAGGTTGAGTGGGTGAACCTTCAGCAGCAAATACTATTTCTTTTTCAATATCGCTATCTAAATTTACCAATACAAAATTTGGAACATTGTGATTATAGAATGGCTGGTTTTCGTAGCTATTAGATCCAGACGGAATAAATTCATTTCCTTGTAAAGTATTAAAATTATGCATTACATCTCCATTTCCACTAAATACATAGAATGTACTTTCGTCTGTTGAAGGAGTATTCAAGTTGTTTTCGAAGAATGTTGAACGAATTATTACTTCCTTGCTTCCATTACTATCAACATCTTCAATAACTGCTAAATATTTATTTCCCATATTCCCTCCAGAGGAATTAATAGGTTTTTTCCAAACTAGATTACCTTCGAAGTCGAACACTTTAACCCAATTCTCTCTTGTTCCAGAATAGAAGTCGTCTACAACAACAATTTCCAAATCTCCATCGTTATTCAAATCCCCAATTGCAGGTTTACTAATTGAAATTCCGTTTGTTGTAAAGTTTCCTTCAGAAACATCTTTGCTCCAAAGCTCAATACCCTGTCTATTAAATACTTTCAAGACTCTATTATTTTTAACGTAATATCCATTTCCTGCATTTGCATCTTCTACATAAGTTGGATTTGAATAATAAATTACTATTTCACTTTGACCATCCTCATTTAAATCTGCTGGGATTGGTTGAGATGGTCCGGGATTTCCTTCAGTAAAGTAATTATAATTACCTTGGTCCAAAGGAATTTCAATTGGCCAATTTTCAACAATACCCGATTCAATAATAACTTTAACAGTCTTTACTAGATTTTCAGTAAAGTTACTATTTGAAACAGTAATCTTAATTGTGTAAAGGTTATTACTCAATTCTGAAGCATCCCAAATCCCTATAATTCCTTCTTCATTAGAGAACTCAAATTGTGGCGGTTCTATAGCTTGCCATTCTGTAGGAGCCTCTCCTATTCCCACTTGAAATTTCTTGTTTGCTGCAATAGCTGTTCCTTCAATTACAATAGGATTTGTGTTTGAAATAATATCGTTATTGATTGGCGAAGTTACATCTAAAGATAATTGTTCTTTAAGATTCAAAATTATAGAACTTGTTGATTGGGCAAAATTATCTTTGTATCTAAAAGTGTATTCACCTGGATTTCCATAGAATCTAGCAGTATCTATTCTCGCCAATGCTCTTCTTTCACCATTTTGGCTATTATCTTCGATATGAACAATTCCGGCAGAACTCCAAGATGGTTCTTGTCCAGGAATATTTTTTGAATATTCAAAGATTCTTGTACCTGTAGTGTTTCCTTCAATTTCGAAAGTAATATTCTCTGTTTCTCCAATTGTAAACGTTGAACCTGAAGTTGGAGTAACAATCGATACAGGTTTAATAACATTAACTCTTACAAACGTAGCTCGTCTTGGGGGTGCTGTGAAATCATAATTAACTCTAATAACATAAGTACCAGATTGAGTTAAATTGGAAAGATCTAGGCGTGCTACATTTCTTTCGTCTGTACCAGATTGTGTAGAGATATTTGTAACACCAGCACTTCTATATACATTCTCGCTTTCCAATTTGTAGTCTACAGCTATATTTCGCGCATATCCTGTCCCTTTAATATCCAATGTTCCTGTATTTGCTACTAATTGTTGGCTAGTTGGACTGGTTACTCTGAAATGTGCAGGTTCCACTAAATTAATTCGAATAAATTTTTCCATTTGTGGAGCAATCCCCGCAAAGTTATCTTGATATCTTATTCTTATAGTATGAATTCCTGGGCTAAGTCCAGTTGTATTAAATAATCCAACACCTCTGTGAGTTGTAAGATTTAAGTTACTAACTGCTATATTTGTCCACGATGTAGGGTTTGTTCCAGGACCATAAGTTGCATTTAATGTTACAGCTCTTCCTTTTGCAGTTATAGAAACTGAGTTTCCTATTTCAACTTGAGAATTTTCTAAAGGCCCTGTTACTCTAAACTCTTCTATATTATTAACAGCAAGGTTTACTCTGGCTTCTTTCTGAACTCCATTATCTGTATATCTAATTTTGAGAACATATGTCGATTCGCTCGAAACTGTATGAGGAATAGTAAACCGCCCTACTTCTTGTTCAACTGACGTCATTTGAGTTACAGTTCTAGTTATTCCAGTTGTGGACCATTGTGTAGGATTATTCCCAACCCCATAAGAAATTTCATTTATCGTAAACAAACCATTTCTCATTATAATTGGCTGAGATGCTCCTCCAGTTGTAATTTCTGAAGTGCTATTAACTGGTTGTGCAATATCTCTTCTATTCAAATCTAATTTCCCTGTTCTATTTGAATCCTTTAAATATTTAGGCCATGCATTTGGTGTATTATTTTGATTTAATTCCCATGCATAAACACTAATTCTATTTTTATAAACTGGATCTGGTGCGTATATATCTGCATCTGCCATAGATGTAACAATTAATTCTTGTACCCCGTTTCCATCTATATCTTCAACAATAGGAGCAGATATTACTCCGTTATCTGTATATTTAGGAAATCCTACTACTGAAGTTCCGTTTTGTTTATAAGCTGTTACTCCTTGTTTTAATGTGCAAAACCCGTTTGGAGTTGTACAAGGGGTTCCAAAACTAACGAGAATTTCCATATCTGGGTTATTGTCTACATTTGCAATTATAGGACCATTCTTCCCAGGATTATGTATAGCCCATTGTTCTAAAACTTGCCCTTCAACATTGGTTATAAATAGCTTGTATTCTTCATTGTTAGTATTTATTGTAGAGAATCTTCTTCCTATTGCGATTACTTCAGCTTTTCCGTCCTTATTTAAGTCAGTTAAAGCAGGCGCGGATTCAAAATCGTAATCTGTAAATTTTGGCCATCCGCTCAATACTTCACCTTTAGTATTTATTGCGTAAAGGCCATTTGAATTGGTTAAGTTAGTGCCATAATTAGCTGTTCCAAATACCATCTCTGGTAAATCGTCGTTATTTAAATCTCCAGCTACAATTGGTGCCTTTATATATCCATTATATTGCTTGGGCCATCCTGCTTTAGGGCTTCCATATTGATAGTATGCACCTGATGTGGGTTGATAATACCCATCGTAAAATGCCAAAATTTTTGAATTGTGGTTTCCTGGATCGTTAGTTACTGCAACAAATTCTTTAGCAACATCTGCTTTGTTGAAATCTACATAGAGAACAGAACTAAAATTGGTACCTGAATTAATTGGAAGTTCCAAAACTCTATTTGTAACGTTACTATATCTGTTGCTACCTTCTCCATAAAAATACTGATCTATTAACATTGCTTTTCCAGATTCTGCTGTTTTAAATCTGTAGAATATATTTGGATTAAGACTAATTGGATTTCCATTGCTATCTACAGATGCAGATTGGTCTATAACTGTGGAATTTCCGTAGCCTGCATAATCTTGTACAAACGATCCATACAAATTGTAAACTTGTGTACCTTCGTAATTGAATGCAATAAGACCTGCAGAGTTTATTTCTCTAACTACATCGTTTGAATCTCTGTAATCGTAATTTTGTTCTTCAATTAATACTATATCTTTATCGTTATCTCCGTCTATATCGTAAACAGTTGGGAGCTGCATTGCAGAACCATCTCTTCTTAATTCAACAAATTCATTTAATTCCTTTCTCCAAAGTATACTTCCATCGAATTTTAAAACTGTAAGCACTTGCCTATGTTTAGTTTCGTTGTTGTTTAAGACAGGAAAGGTATTCAAAATTACAATTTCTTTCTTCCCATCGTTATTTAAATCTTCTGTAACTGCCTGTCCAATTCCTTGATGTTTGAATTCTAAACCGTTTAATCCTTCGGGGTCCGAATTAGCAATAGTTCTTGGCCATCCAGCTTTTAGCGAATTGTCTAAATTAATTCTAATAATTTTTGTTTCAGTAATTCCACCTTTTGTTGCTTTAATTCGAAACTCATAAAGTCCATTAGTGGATAGATTAGCATTTGCTAAATTAACCCTTGCGAATAGATCTGTACTTTGAGATGTGAACAAACTCCTATCTGTTATGGTTGCATTTAGGTATGTAGCTGCTGTAGCAAGTTTATAATCTATAACGATACTATCAGCTTTTACTTTTCCTAAAAATTCTAATGTTTGTCCCGTTCCACTTTTCTTAACATCGTTGTTTAATGGAGAAGAAATTTCTAAAAGAGGTCTATCTACTAAATTAAATTTAACTCTTTTTTCTATATTTTGGTTACCATTAACAAAAGTTACTCTAATTGTATAAACTCCAGAGGTTTGAATATTAGAAGTTAATAATCTAGAAATAGTTCTTTCAAAAATCCCATTTGAATTTACTGTTTGTAATCCTGTTGTAACCCAAGCACTTGGATTTTCGCCTTGACCATATTCAACTAACAATCTCGAAGCTCTACCCTGTACTTTAATTTCTAAATGTTCTCCTTTGTAAACTTCTGCATTTTCTATAGGTGCGGTAATTTTATGAATTGGATCTGTTGGTGTTATTGTGCCAGTTCTTTTATTATCTTTTAAGAATGTTGGCCAATTAGATTCCGAGGTTGAATTTGGAGCTTCTAAATCCCATTGGTAAAAACTAATTCTATTTTTATATTGCCATTCTTCCGTGTTTTGACGATTGTATATTCCAGCTGCATCGTAAATTGTTGAAGTGAGAATTTCTCCTTTCCCATCTCCATCTGTATCGGCAACCGTTGGGTTTGTAAATGTTGCATGCTCTGTTAATTTAGGAAATCCATTAACTGTAGAACCATCTATATTCCAAGCATAAACTCCAGAATGAGATGTTTGATTCGAGTCTTGAATATATTCGGGCATTCCATTTGTAAAGGCAATTTCTAAATCTGAATCTGTATCCAAATTAGTTGCAATTAACCCTCCCTGAGTTATGGTTGTTGCATCCCAACTCGATACTGTTTGTCCAAAATTGTTTAAAACAAAGATTTTAGATGCTTGACCTGGTTGTGCGGCTGAATATGTAATCACTTCAAAGTTTCCGTCGTTATTTAAATCTGCAACAACAGGAGAGAATCTAAAATTTCTATCTGTTAATGCTGGCCATCCTTCTAAAAGATTACCCTCGGAATTTAAAGAGTAAACTCCAGAACTAAATCCCTCGATAGAGCTGTCTTTGTGGGTATTGAAAATAATATCTTCTTTTCCATTTCTATCTAGGTCTGCACTAACTAATGAGTCTACATTTCTTCCTTTTATATTTTCACCATCGTTTAATATGGATTCTGTTCCATCTAGTTGAATTACTTTAATTATTGCATTGTTTCCATAACGCCAATTGTAGATTAGTTCTAGTTCTGGGTCTGAGTCTGTGTTTATTGTTAAAGGAAGGAATGATTCTAAAGAAGAATCTGATACGTATCCAGGAGTTTTTTCTAATATTAAATTTCCACTGCTATCGAACACGAAGAATTTTTGTAAGAAAATAAAATCGCTTCTATCCATAGCTCCTACAACAACTTCCATTTCTGAAGAAGAATTTAAATTGATAAGTCTGATTGAGTTAAATGACGTTCTAAGTGTTTCCCTAGACCACTCTAAGTTTAATGGACTAGTAGAATTTGCAGAATTGAATTCCCAATTTTCTAAGTAACTTTTGTCTGAAATTCTATTTGAGCTATCTCTGCTAGATTTATCTACTACAAATAGTAAATTCATTTTTCCATCGTTATCTATATCTCCCACAGAAACTCTCGAAAAGAAACCACCGTATGTAAAATTATCTTGGTTTGTATAGATTTCTTTAGATAGGATTGTGGATCCATCTTGAGAATAAATTACTAGATTCCTTTCTTTCGAATCTATTCCAATATTGGTAGTAATTATTTCATTTTGTCCGTCGTTATTTAAGTCTGCTAAGGTAATTGCAGATTGTCCAGGAAAAGGGATGTTCCCATTTACGGTGTCTACCCCAACTCTTTTTGGCCAATTAGGCTTTAGAGTTTTATCTATTACTAAATTAAGTTCTTCATAGGATTCAAAACCATTCAAAATACTTACTAGCCTAATTGTATATTCACCATTTTGGTTTAAATTAGTTGTATTAAGTCTCCCAAGTAAATTACCAGTGTTGACAATTTCAAAGCCTGAAGTGGACCACTCACTAGGGTTATTCCCTATACCCCATTCTAATCGAATTGGATTATTTACTATTTGACCACTTAATTCAATTGTCTCGTTTCCATTTACAACATCTCTATTTAAAGGAAAAGTAATATTTAAGTTGTTTACATTTTTCACAATAAAATCGAATGTCGAGTTGCCATCTTCCGTTCTTACTATAATTCTTATTTTATTTTCTCCTTCAGAAAGTAAACTCGAGTTGAATGCGGGTAAAATTATTCCGTCTTGTCCACCTTCTCCAACCTCAGATGTCCCGGTATATATTTCCTCAAACGTTGTTGCATGGGCACCTCTTCCTATATAAACTTTGTAATTTACTAAATCTTCAGCTTGGATAAACCCTCTGATATCTACAGTTCCGTGTACTTCAGAAAGAAAATCTGGAGCAGTAATTAATGCAAAGGAACCATCAGAGTTTCCAAAAGCTTTAGATAAATTAATATTTCCTGTCCCTAATTCCAAACTCACCTGCGGGGGTATTGGATCAACTGAATTTTTTAGTAGAGAAACTAAAGCTGTAGTAGATAGACTGGGATATTGAGATTTTATTAAGGCTACAGAACCTGCAACATAGGGTGATGCCATTGAAGTACCACTAAAAGATGCATATCCTAATGAATGAGTACCTGTTTGACTTCCTGAGATGCCAGTAAGTGGTACAGTGCTTAATAAGTTAACTCCTGGTGCTGCAATATCTACATATGTACCATGATTTGTGAAAGATGCTGGTAAATTATTTATATCCATAGCCGCTACCGCAACCACATTGTCGTATGCTGCGGGATAATGTGCATAGCTGGAAGAAGAATTTCCAGCTGCTGCAATAAAAATTGTACCTTCGGAAAAACCGCTATTAATAATATTTTGGATATTTGTTGTTGGTGCGCCTCCTCCAAAACTCATATTAACTACATCCGCATTGTTATCAACTGCATATTCTAAAGATCCTATAATTGCATCTAAGGGAAGTGAACCACCACCGTCTGGTGTAGAATATCCAGCTCTCAAAGCCATTATTTTGCAATTATGGCAAACACCTGTAATACCTCTAGAATTATTAGAAACCCCAGCTGCAATACCAGCAACATGGGTTCCATGTGCATGAAAATCGTCTGGATTACTATCCCTGTCTCTACAGTCTTCGCTTGTGTTACAACTTGTTGTATTTGTAAGAGCAACAAAATCATATCCATTTATGTCGTCTACAAATCCATTGTTATCGTCGTCAATATTATTTCCTGCTATTTCATCTTGGTTTACCCATAGGTTATTTTGTAAATCTGGATGTTGTAAATCAACTCCAGTATCTATAACAGCAACAACTACATCTTCACTTCCTCTTTGCACATCCCATGCTTGTTCTGCTCGAGTGTTTCTATGTGACCATTGCAAAGAATATAAGGAATCGTTGGGTGTGAAGCTAATTTCGTAAATATAGTTTGGAGTAACTTCTGTAATTTCAGGAATATTTAATTTAAGATTATCGAATAATCTTTGGTAAGGTTGGGCTAATAAATCTTCAGTTTTAAATTCAATAACGTTCGAATCAGTTCCAAAAATTGTATCTTCTTCGGTTTCTGGTGCTTTTACAATATCTTTTGCTGTTACTTTATAAATTTTGTTTGAAACATTCTCAACACTAACAATTGTAAGTTCTGGAAATTTAGATACAAAAAGGTTTTTAGCTTCTTCTGCTGTATATTCTTTGTCGAATGTAACAACAATTTCATCTCTAACTATTTTTATTTTACTGGGATCTGTTTTATGAACATTGGCTTCTTTTGTTTCAACTGGTTTGGAAAGAATTAAAAGGGAAGAAAAAATGATTACAAGAGCTAAGAAAAGTAAGAAAGAAAAATGAACTTTCCGCGATTTAATTGTCATTGTTTTTAATTAACATGGACGATTTTAGTAGTTATTTTCTACTTTTCAAATTGTTATATATAACTATGCCATATCTAACAAGAAGGTAGGTTAATATGAGAATGATAACTACCAGAAAATAATTTTCATCGTCTTTACTGCCACCTGCTATCTGTCCTGTAAAGCTGAGAGAGCCGTAAATTATAAAACTAATATAAGTAATGAATATTATGGCAATTATATCTATAATTATTCTTTTAAATTCAGTAGACATTGAGTTTAGGAATTGTATTTACTGTTAATTATTTCGTCCATTGCATGCAGTCTTCTTAACCCATTGTCTTTAACTTCAAATTCAAATCCTTCGAAAGTATGATTCACACCATGTTCGTCTTCGTCTACCCAATGTTGCGAGGCTAAAGGTTTATTTGGATGTGTAATTGCAATCTTCCCATGTCGAACTCCATTTTTTTCTCCATATTGTTCTGTAGAATTAACATATTCGATTTCTTTAACATCTCCATCTGCTTCTCTATGTACTTTAGAAACCAACAAAATATGATGAGAGTTCTTTCTTTTCCATTTAGACCTAATAACATCCCCGGGTAAAACTGAGTTTATTTGAACTTTGAAAGCGTTTTCTTCGTTACTAATTGTATTTGCTGAGATATTTTCCACAGGTTTTAGAAAATAAGCTAATCTCCTTAAAAATGAAGGTCGATTTGTTTTCATTTTGCTCCAAATGGATTTTCCAGTCTCTACTTTATGCCATTCATTTAATACATGCATAATAAATCCTGAACAATCTATTCCAAGCCATCTATCGATTAGGAATTGTTTAATTTCTTTTTCCGACATTTCCTCAAAATTAATGCCTTTTAGTTTTTCCCAAATTTTAGCTTCCATTTCAATTTCCTCTGGAGTTCCTTTACCCACCATTGCTCTTAAATCTTTAGCTTTTTTTATATTTATAAAATATGGAGCAACAATATGTTTACCTCCTAATTCTAAATTTTCGTATCTATGAATTAATTTTTTTGCAGCTTCTGGAATTTCTAAAGTCATAAGTTTAGTATATCAAAGGAAGTAGGAAGTATTAAGTCTTAAGTAATAAGAATCTACAAATTGACTAAACTACATTAATAAGCAGTAAGTAGAGTATGTAAGCTGTTTGTTCAAAAGCATGTCATTAGTTAATAATTATTTGAAATTCATAGAAACTGGAAATTTATCGCACCCAATTTCGCGAGTTGTAAACGAGCAAATTTCTTAATTTCTTCATCTCTCTTCCCTAATTAAGTAGGTTTTTTTCTATTTCTTTGAATGCTTCGAGGATCCAGGGAGGGATTTCGCCGTTGTTATATATTTTTTCTCGGAACTGCATTCTAGAGATTTCATCAAATTTATTTTTTGTATTTCCTTTTTTCTGATTAATTAACAGAAACCCTGCACTACGTAGTTTATATATGCTATCGCATTCTTCTTGGAAAATTAGAGGCTTGTCTCCCTCTTCGTCTATAAAAATTACATTTTCTTTAACCTGCATGTCGGCGTCATTCCATTCATAAGCTGCGTTATCGCTTTGAAGCCTAAAGCAACCAGATTTAATTTCATTTTTTATTGTTACTCCATCTTCTTTTACTCTTAAGAATATTTGAGATCCTGTTAATTTCTTAAAATTCGTATATTTTTCTTCTTTTGTATCGATACCTAGAAACGATGCTATATGAAGAAGCATTTGTGGAACTTCGTCCGATTGGGAAAGCTCAAGCTTAGTTTGAAAAGGAATATTTGCCGTTTGGCGCGCATTCAATTCAATAATTTTAACTTCGAATTTGTCAATCATAAAATCAATTCCAAATATTCCTTTGTAGTTCAAACTTTTTAGAAGATTTGTAATCTTTTCAATTTCTATTAGCAATTTATTTTTAGTATCTTCAGAAATTATTTTTTCATCGATCGTAAATTCGTTTCCTACAGTAGAACCAAATCCAGTAGTTAATTTAAAAATTCCTGTTATTTGTTGTTGAATAGTTGCAGCTGCAAAAGTATCTGAATGAATACAAACATTAACAGTAAAAGTTTCGCCTTCTATTTTTTTTGTGGCTTTAACTGAATTTCCCGCAAAATTTTGTTTTAATTTTTCAAATTCTTCTATAGAACTAACCAAGTGAGTTCCAGAACCTGTGTGTCCTTTAGCAAACTGAACAACAATTTCTGGTCCAAATTGATTTTTTAATTCTGCAAAACTTAAATCTGAAATATTCTTAACTATATATTTAGGAATGCTTATATTTTGTTTCGAGAAAAGTTCTGTAGAAGTTATTTTATCTTCAAATTTCTGGTTATGAATATATTCATTATTAAGAAGCTTCCCGCCTAATTGCTCAATTTTATAGTGCACGACTTTAGAAGGAAGGAATGTTAACGCGAAAAATTTGCCAGAGTTTGTAAGTTTTCTGATCCACTGAATAGTTAACTCGTGCCCGAGTAGTTTAGAGGTAGATTTTTCTTCTATAGATAAATTTTTCCTTAGTTCTCTTTCTAAGCAAAATACAGATTTATTTTCTGCAATAAGTCTATCTACAATATAGCTGTCCTCTATGCAACAGATATGGTAGTTATTGAGTTCATCTTCAAGTCCAATGGCTCTTTCTGCTTCTCGACAAAAATATATTAAGGGAGTTTGTTTAAGTAATAGATTAACTTTATCCTTTAGATTCGACATTGGCTTATAGTATTGGTTATTAAAATAACTTAATAACTCAATGCCTGAATAACTAAAATTCAGACATTTAGTGATTTAGATATTTAGTTATTTTTCTTCACTTGTTGGTTCTAGATATAATTCACCATTGTGCAATCTGAAAATATATTCCATTCCACAAACATTGCAAATTCCATAAATTACTTTTGTAGGGAATTCAGTTAAATCTTTTTTAATTTGTTCTAAATTTGCTTCAACAATTCCTTCTGCTGTATTTGTCATAATTACATCTGAGTTTTCGCATTCAGGACAAGTGAATTTGCCGTCTACTACCTTAATCCAATTTGCAAGAATTGTATTATCATTTTGCGTATTATCCTCCATTGTTTATGTTTAAGATTTATAGGTAATTATAGAATAGCAGATAGCTTATAGCAAATAGCGTATAGCATAGCACTTAGCGGTTAGCTGTTAGCATTTAGTAGCTGATAGCTGATAGCTGATAGCCATGGAGTTTTTAATTTCTAAACAAGCAGATTTGGTTTGATCATTCAATTATTTAACCCTTCAATCCTTTTAATTAATAAATTTTGTTATTATTGTTTAGTCATTAGGATTTAGTTATTAGTCATTTCGTCTTGTCTATTTGGGATTTTAGAGAAATAAAAAAGAATACAGATTTTTCTAGTCATTTAAGTTTAGGAGAAGGTAATACGCCTTTAGAAAGATTTGAAGATGAAGAAAATAAATTGTTTTTAAAACGCGAAGATTTAAATCCCACTGGTTCTTGGAAAGATAGAGGAACAGCTTTGAAAGTATCTTCCTTGGTCAGTCGTGATATAAAGAAAGTAGTTATTCCTTCGTCTGGAAATGCAGCTATAAGTTTATTGAAATATTTAGAAAATACTGAGATTAAAGCCTATATTGTTGTTTCTCCAGAAATATCTGAAGTTAAGAAGCAAATAATAGAAGAACTGGCAAAAAATCGTCACGAAGTTATTTTCGATAAACAAGCTAAAAAAAGAGTTAGCCAAATTTCACACGAACAAAATGCAGAATTACTAAGATCTTCAATGGACTCAGAGATTACAAAAGGTTATTGGTCTTTAGGAATGGAGTTAGAAGATACTATTTTGCACAATCAAAAAGAAGATACGTATATTCTTGCTGCTGTTTCTTCTGGAACCGCTTTTGTGGGAATGGCAGAGGGCTTATTTATGAAATTGGAAAATGAATATAAAATGCCAAAATTTATTGCTGTTCAAACAGAGTCTTGCATGCCTGTAGTAAATGAATTTGTGGGGAAAGACCAGATATCAAAGACGGATGAATCCGATCCTTCCCTTGGTAATAATTCCGAAAAATCTCTTGCAGATGCAATTGTAGACAAATCTGTTTTAAGAATGCCCCAGATTTTGAAAGTGATAAATAATACTGGAGGATCTGCAATGTCAATAACGAATAAGGAATTAGTAAAGGCTAAAGATTTTATGGATCAACTGCAAAAAAAGACTATAGGCAATAGACAATTGACGATAACAAAATCGTCCAACGTCGAACGTCCAACGTCCAACTCGTTAAGTTACACTTCTCTACTTCCAATTGCCGCATATCTTAAATTGAAGTCTGATGGCAAAACAGGAAACTTTATTTGTATTATTTCTGGAAGATGATTGAATTAAGAATTGTTGCGGCATCGATTTTCTTTGTTGTATGGATTTTGTTTGCTTTCTATCTAACAATAGGTTGGCTAGGAAGTACTCCCTTCTACCCTTCTCAGAATAAACATTTAAAAGGTTTGTTGGATGGTCTTAAAATTAACCCTAAAGATAAAAAATTAAAATTTGTAGATATAGGTTCTGGAGATGGAAGAGTTGTAATTTGGGCTGCGAAGCAAGGGTTCAAGGCTACAGGTATTGAATTAAATCCATTTTTAACTTTAATTAGCAGACTAAAGTCTTTTATATTCAGATTAGGAAAAAATGCAAAATTTATAAATGGAAATTTTTATAATCAAGATTATTCAGAATACGATGTTGTGTATTTGTACATTTATAGAGAGCATATGAATAAATTGAAAGAAAAACTATTTGAAGAACTAGAACCTGGATCTGTAATTGTAAGCAACATATTTAAATTCGATGAAACAACTCCATACGAAAGAATTGGGAGATTTAATGTTTATAGGATTAAGTAAGACTCCAGCCTTCGGTGGGACCAGTGGATAAGGAGTTTCATCGAATCTTCATACCAAATTGATTGAAATTTAGCAAAAGGCATTCTATAATTATTTAGGTCGGTAGAATGTAATGAACTTTGAACAATTCTTTTAAGGTCGGGCAAAATCGCGGTAGTCCGTGGACTGCATGCTGAGCCTGCAATATTGCAAACGGAAGCTTCATAAATTCTACCGGCCATTATAAACATTGAAAATTTCAAGCTTCGTGCAATTGCATCTCCAGATAGTTAATTAGTTCTCCTCTCCTTGCAGTAGAGGATTAAGGTGAGGTAGAAAGGTTTTGAATATAAACTTCTAGAGTAGTTGACAATAATTAATATTTGAATTTTAGTATTGATGTTTGGCTGCAGTCAATTTTGTAATTTGGTATTTGGAATTTAAATTCAGATTGCTGAACTTATTTGCATCTGTAATCCCTACTTCCAAACACATTGTAGTTAACTAGGTAGAAGACGTAAGCTTTTTCGTCGGTTGCAAGAGAGATTGAATTCACATTCATATCTTTTTTGAAATTAACACTAATATCCTCATTTTCAAACTCGCCATTTTCAGAAACTATCTGAAAAAGCTTTATATTGGATTTGTTAACTAATTCAATATTTGGGACTTTAGTTTCATCTAGGACTGTTTCTTGAAAAGTTTTTAAAAGTAATTCACTCAATTTTTCTTGTGGAAGAGACGAAACTATAATTTTAGCGGAAATTAAGTCGCATTCGTCTAATTTATCAATCCCACCGATTTGAGCATACACAGTTCCAATTTGATATGTACTTTGTGGGAGTGCAAATATATCTAAAGTTTCTGCAAATTCGTCTATCTTATCGTCGTTTCGCCAGTTGTCGTAAGGGAATCCAGTTGCTATAGAAAATATAGATAAAGGACAAATTAACATGAAAGGTACGGTTGCAAGTAGAAAAAGTACTTTAACATGCAATATTTTATGTAAGGTCTCCATGGCTAATTTTCAAATCTGTTCTAATTTTAGCAAATGTGTCGGTAATTTTAACTATCTCGTCGTTAGAAAATTTTGAAAGCACAAAATCCGATCCGCTCATGTATTTTCTAATTTCTTCAGTTCTGCTATCTATGCCTATTCTTAATCTCCAAAAATCTTCTCCAACGAACTGTTCCACTGAGTTTAAGCCATTATGAATTCTTGGACCTTTTTCAAATTGAACCTTATATTCTCCCAACCCTATATCTAAATCGTCAAAACATACAAGAATTTCTTCGTTGGAAAATTTGTAGAAATTCTTAAGCAAAGTTACTGCTTCTCCAGATTTATTCATGAGGGTGGTTGGTTTGGCAAGCAATAGTTTTGAGTTTTGAGTTTTGAGTTCTGAGAAAACACTCTTTAGCTTTAAATTTTCAGTAAATGTTAAATGATCATGAATTTGGTCTAAAAAGATAAACCCAGCATTATGACGAGTTTTTTCGTATTCTCTTCCCACATTCCCCAACCCCACAATAAGTTTTATGTTTTGAATATTGAAATCTGAATTAATCATATTAGATTTTAACTTGAAATAGATATATTTGTAATTTAGCTGTGATATTATCTTGGAGAAATTTTTTTCTTATGCCAGAAGATTTATACAAAAGAGATGGACGTTATTTAATTCAACCAGTTGATAGACCAAGCAATTATAAAATTACAGATATCATCGAAGACTTAGAAACGGTTCGAGGTGCTTACTATGATGAAGAGAATTTTTATTATGGTATTCCTCAAGAAATAGTAGGTTCGTTAGATTTAATAGAAGTATTAAGACTAGATTTGGATAGTTTAAAACGAAGTTATGTAAATTACACTAAAGAAGAGAGAGCTATAATGCACGAGAGAGCGAATTTTTTAATTAGGTATGAAGATGAAAATGAGCAAGATGTAGAAGATATGGTTTATGGTTATTTCCCTGGCGATTTGGAATTACAACAAGCTTATCAACTCTTTGACTATTGTTACGAGTTATTAACTAATTTTGTTTTAGGGAAAGAAATTCGAAAGTTTATTGTATGTAAATTTTGGCAAACTTCAGAGCATATCTATATCTAGAGTTAAAGATTATTTTGAAGCTTAATGTTTAATGGTCAAAAGCTTCGCGTTTATGATCTCGACGTGACTTGATACTTCTTCTTTAACTAATCCCTATCAACCTGACTGCCGTCAGGCAGGCTAACAACTATAACCTATCCCTTATCTCCCAACGGGTGGAATTGTTTGTGCGCAGCTTCTGCGAATTTGTCGGATGCGTGTACGTATTTGGAAGTTGTTTGAAGTGATGAATGACCCAGTAACCTTTGAATTGCTGCAGGGTTTGCACCTTCTTCAGCTAAATATGTTGCAAACCCGTGTCGTAAACTATGCGCACTTGTTGGGACTATTATTCCTAGTTTTAATCGATATTCTTTAATTTTCATTTGAATGTAATTTTGCGAAAGTCGTACTATATATTCATTCTCTGTTGCTTTTCTTGTACCCTTTGTTGGGATAAACATTGCAGGAAAATTGTCGCTTCTGAATTTTAAATATTCATTCAAATAAAAAACACACCTTTCTGTTAAGTAAACAAATCTCTGTTTTTTCCCTTTTCCTAAAATATACATTTTATTGTCTACAATTTGGTTTCTATTCATTTTAATTTGGTCTCTATTCAAGTTTGCAACCTCTGAAATACGCATTCCTGTAGAAAAAATTAACTCCAAAATTGCTCTATTTCTATGCCCAACAATTGGTTCATTTTCTGCTTCGTTTGGATATTCTATTAGTCTAATTAGGTCATCGAGCTCTGCAACTTGCTTTTCTTTTTTTTCTGCTTTGATCATCTTTATAGCTTCTGGTGGAATTGGAACTGGTTGGTCTATATCAATCAAAAAAGTTAAATATGAACGTAAAGCAGAAAGCATCCTATTTACAGAATTATCGGACAATTGACCCTTGTACAACGCTTTTTTCTTTTCTGAAATTTCCGATTTACTTTGATCGATTATTTTTTGTGTTAATTCTTCACCTTTTTGGTAAGCGTGTAGAATTGGGATATAGTTCTGATCCCTTAAAAATCCTTTGTATTCAATAATATCTAGCTTAGCAATTTGGTCGAAAGGTTTTTCTATGTAAAACAAAAAGGTCGAAAAGATTTCTAAATCTCTTTCGTAGCTTTGTAATGTTTGCTTAGAATAATTATCGTTTCTTAAGTTAAGTAGGTATTGACGAACATGATGCAGTGAATATGGGCTTAATTTAGGTTTTTTAACTTCTTCTGGCTCGGACATATTAGTAGTATACACCAGAGCAAGTGATAAGGTTCTAGTTGTTAGGGTTTAGATGTACTTAAAGAAGTCAAAAGTCTAAAGTCAAAAACACAACTCGAAAATTAAAAGTATTGCTGCAAATTAGTTTGTAGTTTTAACTTGTGATTTTACATTTTGAATTTTACATTTTAATTTTCTTAAGGTGGTTTGTGAACTAATATATTTAGAGTTTGCTATAATTGAAAATAATACTTAAATAACGGAAATCTATGGAAGAAACTACGCAAACTACTACTGTAACTACTGAAACTCCAACAGTAACAACTACAAAGAAATCTAAAGGAGGAATTTTTAAAATAATTCTAAAATTTTTCAAAAGCATTTTTGAAGTTATTTTTGGGCTAATTCGTAGTTTTATAGCTTTCTTTTTTGCTTTAGGTTTAAGAGCAAAATTTACCTTTCTTTTACTTATGATTATTGCAGTAGCTCTATCTTTTTACTTAGGATATAAACGAGGTGGATTTGAAAAAGAAAAAGAAATTGAAAAAGAAGTTGGCGTAGAATACGATGAATTGAGAGAACTATTCGACGACTTAAGAGAGATCAATAGAAGACTACCTGAACGAAACTAAAGTTTCGTAAGTATCAAAATCCAAATCACAAAATTCAAATAAACCCAAAGGTTTAAGTAACTATAAGAACTTGATGTGATATAGATATATGTCACCCTGAATTTATTTCAGGGTATAAATAACGTTAACAGGTCTATATTCTGAATACCCAAGGGGCAGACTCACAAGTTCCCCAATAAATCGGGACAGGCAGAATGACAAAGTTTGAAGATTGTTATTTCGCATAAAGTGCTTATTTATAATTTGTTTGTAATTTGATGCTTGATATTTGTTATTTAACATCCTATGACTTATCAGAATTTAAAAACTGTAGATGTAGATATTTATAATTCATTGGTTGCAGAGCAAAAAAGACAGTCTGAAGGTTTAGAATTAATTCCTTCAGAAAATTATGTTTCACCTGCAGTTTTGGAAGCTTTAGGTTCAATTTTCACAAATAAATATTCAGAAGGATTTCCAGGAAAACGATATTACGGTGGACAGGATAATACAGATGTTATTGAAACTTTAGCAATTGAGCGAGCAAAAGCACTTTTCGATTGCGATCATGCCAATGTTCAGCCTCTTTCTGGTGCTGCAGCAAATACAGCAGCTTACTTTGCTTGGTTAAGACCAGGCGATACTGTTTTAGGCATGGATTTAAGCCATGGAGGGCATTTAACACATGGTCATCCAACCACATATATATCGTCACTTTTTAATTTTGTTCGATATAAAATTAAAGATTTAGAAACAGGCGAACTAGATTACGATGAATTAAGAGAAGTTGCAAAAAAGGAAAAGCCAAAAATTATTTTAGCAGGATTTTCAGCTTACCCACGCGAATACGATTACGCAAAAATGAAGTCTATTGCAGATGAAGTTGGCGCTATTGCTATGGCAGATATTGCACATATAGCAGGGTTAATTGCTGGTAAAGCTTTACAAAATCCTTTTGATTTTGGCTTCGAAATGGTTACAACTACAACTCACAAAACTTTAAGAGGTCCTCGAGGGGGGATGATTTTAACTAAAGGTAAAGTTGGAAATCCTTTAAAAGCTCCAGATAAAACAAAAGAAAACTTGCCTACTTTGGTAGATAGAGCTGTATTTCCTGGGCTGCAAGGAGGTCCACATATGAATAATGTAGCTGCAATTGCAGTTGCCTTGAAAGAAGCTCAAGAAAAGGGATTCCAAACTTATGCTTCTCAAATTATTAAAAATGCAAAAGTTTTAGCAGATGAATTAATGAATTTAGGTTGTAAATTAGTTACAAATGGGACGGATAATCATTTAATGGTTGTAGATTGCGTTACTTCTTTTGGCACAAATGGAAAAGTTATAGAAAAGATTTTAGATGAAGTTGGAATTACTTTGAATAAAAATGCAATACCTAACGATACAAATCCTCCATTTAAGCCCAGTGGAATAAGGTTAGGAACTCCTCCTTCTACAACAAGAGGTATGAAGGAAAAAGAAATGAAATCAATTGCGAAATGGATAGTAGAGGCGAGTAATAAGAGAAAAGAAAAACAATCTTTGGAAAAGATTAGAGAAGAAGTTAGAGAACTTTGTCTTCAATTCCCTGTTCCTGGGATAAATTAGCAATCTGATTTTTTATTTCACTAAATTCCTTAGCAAGCAAGCGATTGTGAGTGGTCCTACTCCACCTGGAACTGGAGTGTAGAAAGAAGTTTTTTTAATTAAATCTTCATCGAAAATAAAGTCGCCCAGTACTTTATCTCCTATTTTTGTGCTTGTTACGTCTATTGCAATAACACCTTCTTTTACCATATCTGCAGAAATTAAATTTGTTTGACCTGTGGCAGAAACAATAATGTCTGCTGTTGCTGTATGCTCTCTTAAATTTTCTGTCATCACATTTGCGATTGTTGTAGTTGCCCCAAGGGAGCTTAAAATCATAGCAAGAGGTTTTCCTATCATGTCCGAATTATTCACTATCAAGATGTTTTTGCCATCTAAACAAGTAATATCTAAATGATTCGGTTGAATGTTATCCCAAGTTAAATCTTCATCGAAGCATACATTTAAACACTCTAAAATTGCTTCTACAGTTGCAGGGATTATAGAGTGTTTTAAAAAATGTGAACTATTTCCTTGTTGTATAGCTGTTAGTCCATCTGCGTCTTTTCCAGGTGTTAAAGAATTTACAATATGTGGGGTATATTTTTCTAAATGTGAATAAAAAGGCAGTTGAATTAATACGCCAGTTATAGCGTCGTTACTTTTGAATCGGTTAATTTCATAAGTTAGAGTATCTTTCCCAACACTTTCATCGAACATAAAAAGTTTTGTATCTATCCCCACTTCTTTAGCCATTTTCATTTTTAATTCAACGTATCTGTGGCTAGGTTCGTCATTAGAAGCTAGAACTATAGCTAGTTTAGGAGGTATAGACTCATGACCAGTAAGCATTTTTACATTCCTAAGGATTTCTTCTGATATTTTTTTCCCGTCGATTATTTTACCCATGAGTTAATTATATCATTGTAAAGAAAGATCTTGGAGAATGGTGAATCGGGTGGGATTTGAACCCACGACCAATCCCGACTAAAGTCGGGACTGCTCTATCAGCTTGGCAATCATTTTTCGGGATTTCCATCTTTTTATTTCCTGTTCGCGTATTACTGCTAACTTTTTAGTTTCAAAAGCTTCTTGGTATTGCAATTTCCATTCACCTTTTTGTTTTGCAGCGTATTTAACTTTATGAGTAATTTTATTATGATCTTTGAGTCTATTGGCTAAGTTGCTTGTATGACCAACATAATATTTGTCTATTGCTGAATTATGAAGAATATAAACAATGTACATAATTAAAAAGAGTGGTGAATCGGGTGGGATTTGAACCCACGACCAATCGCTTAAGAGGCGACTGCTCTACCGCTGAGCTACCGATCCAATTGTTGTCATTCCTGCGCCTGCCTGCCTTGGGCATGGAAGGCATGAATCTCTAAATAATTAGATCCCGGAAGCTTCAATTCACTACGTTCATTTCGTCCGGGATGACATTTAGTAGATTGAATTATTAATGGTACGCGCGGCACGATTCGAACGTGCGACCTACTGCTTAGAAGGCAGTTGCTCTATCCACTGAGCTACGCGCGCAAATTTGATTCGATATTTTAGCATTTGTAGCTATTTCATACCATATTATTTATATAACTTATCGTCAAGCCGCGTACATACTGGTAAACTTAAATATGTCAAACAACCAAAATAAACCAATTCTCCCGGCTCATTTAGAAATGGGAATGGTTGAATTGAATGTTCGAGATCTTTCTCGAATCAAAAATTTCTATATAGATGCAGTTCGATTGGAAATTCTGGAAGAAAAAGATAATTTTTTAATTTTAGGGCGAGGCAAAACTTCAATTTTAAAACTTGTTCAAACTCCACATTTAAATTTACCTAGTTCTGGGAGTGCTGGACTGTACCATATTGCTATTGTGTTTCCATCGAGATCGGACTTAGCAAAAACTTTAGAAAGCATTTTCGAAAAATATCCAGAAAGTTTCCAAGGAAGTTCAGACCATAAAGTTAGCGAAGCTTTCTATTTTACCGATCCAGAGGGGAATGGAGTTGAATTGTACTTCGATAAAGATAGAAGTATTTGGGAATGGAAAGATGGTAAAGTTGTTATGGGTTCTGCATATATAGATCCAAATGAATTTATAATTAATAATTTAAAGCCTGGAGATATTAAAGAGAATTTAAAAATGGGTCATGTTCATTTGCGAGTAGGAGATATTGCTAAAGCAAAAGATTTTTATGTGAATATTTTAGGATTTGAAATTACAGCGGAACTACCTTCTGCTCTTTTTGTTTCTGCAGGTGGATACCACCATCACATTGGAATGAATATTTGGGAAAGTTCAGATGCTGGAATGCGTGGTGAAACTTTAGGACTAAGCAATTTTACAGTTGAAATAGGAGATAAGAATATGGTTGAAGAAATATCGAAAAACTTGAAAAAATCTGGACATGAATACTCTCTTGCTAAGGATATATTGCATACATCCGATCTATGGGGTAATATAATAATCATTAGATAATATATATAGCTTTGATATATCGACTTTCTGGAGTATAATGCTGCAAACATATTTTGAGTATGGCAGTTTCTCGAATAACAATAATAAATAAAGCTCACACAGTTGCGGGTATGCAATCGATTGATTTGCAATTTCTGAGATCGTTTTTATCTAATAAGAATTTCTACATTGATAATTGCGAAGGTTCAGAGAGAACTAGATTTTGCTATTTGATAATACCTCCTGTATTTAGAGATGTGAACCAAAAATCTCAATTTCAAAATTTGCCTGATGTGCTAAATAGACAACATATTGAACTTCCTATTCAGAATGTGAATCTTCCTTTTGAGAAATTTCCTGCGGGGGTATGATGTTATTGCAATTGATCCTATTAAATTAGTCGATAATATAGGTGCATTTTTTGGATATTCTAAAGCTGAAGATTTTTGTAGAGAGGCAAATATAGAAGCATATTTGGAAGAGTTAAATCTAGATGCAGATATAAAAGAATAAAAAAAAATCCGACTTTCTCGAGGGGAATATGAGCAAATTTACTATTCAAAAGCTTGAAAAAAGACCTATAATGAACCGCTTTACCCTTTAGTAAGGATCTTGTAACCTTTAGAGCGACAACGGATTAAATTTGTATTACAATTGAAAGAATCTGAGTTTCGCTGGAATTACAGAAAAAAATGTATTCTGAAATACTTACAAGACTCAGCAAAAACCCACTTTAACTTTACTAGACCCAAAGATAATGCCACTCATCACTCGCAACAACGTAGTCATCCTTCTTTTGTTTTCCATATATTTTTGTATGGTCGTTTTTTGCTTTCCAATTCTACGAAAATATAACAGAGCACTGACCAAAAAAATCAAAAATCACAAAAGTAAACCTTCATTCTCACTGCGAGAAATCCAAGACAGCCTGTTTTATCGTCATTTTTTTATCACTCAGTTTCTTTGGTCATTGGTCATCTGTCTTGCATTCCTTTCAGTTTTGACCTACTTTTTCATTACACCTGGCCTGCAAACCTTGCTTTTTGGTGAGAAAGCCTCCATTTTTATTGGTTTGAATTTTGAGCCATTCATCGTGTTCGTTTTTACCATGGTTATGTTATGGGTTCCGATCGTACTCGGTTTGGTTCCGTATCTTGTGAGTCTCATTTCACCAATTTCTGGCGCGATTTTAGCCAAGACTTTCGTCACTATAATAAGATGGGTCCCTATAGAAGTCAGAAAAAATAATTTATTCAAAAGACTTATCAAATTGGATGTACAGAAAGAAAAATTAGAGAATTTTAGACGCGTTATTCACTTTGTATATTATTATTGTGTGGTCACTGTGCCGCTTTTAATTCTAGCTATTTCTTCCTACATTAGTTTTACACCTACTGACCTGAAAATAAATAGGTTTGCTGATCTATTTGAGACCCAGATTTCATATTCGGATATTGATTCCGTGTCTTTATTCCAAGAGATACGTAGGACTCGTCGCAACCCTTATAGCCCAACTGGTTTTTTTCTCTATTCTGCAACGTCTTTGAATCTTAAAAACGATCAGAAGGTGGTGATCGATGAGATAGTGGATGAGGAGATACAAATTGGCTGGCTGTTTGTCCAGAGTGAACCGAATGAAAATCTGCTTGACGTCTTAGATCTGTTGCATTCGAAACATGTACCCTTCATTTTTGTACGTACTCCAATTTTGACTGAACCAGAAAATCAGCTTAATAATGATTTTGAGAAGGAGTATCTTCTGAAGTTTTATCAATACAGCCTCAGTGATCAATGAGGAGAGTGTCACAACTCCCGCCGTATCTCCACCAGCGTCAATCTCTTACTTTCCTGTAACTTCCGAATTTTTGCTACTTTCTTCACTTCTTCTTGCCGGTATAACTGATATCCGCCCGGACTGTAATCAATCACTTCTAGCAGCCCTTCTTTGGTCCAATGTCTGAGAGTGGGGACGGTTTCATTTGTCAATCTTGCCAGTTCACCGATTTTTAGCACACCTTTATCTGAGAGCATGTTTTGTTGGTCTTTATTTTCTAGTGCGTCTAGATACACGTCCAGTGAGCGGTCAATAGCTTCATACATGAGCGCATAATACTGTGCCAGCGAACCACCAAGTTGGGCTTTTTCTATACTGGAAATATACTTCTTGCGATCTTCTTTCTCGACGATAGCGGGTGGATAGCCAGCTTGCATCAGGAGCCAGTTCATCAGCAGGCGAGCGGTACGACCGTTCCCGTCGACAAATGGGTGGATACTGACGAGTTTGAAATGCGCATCAATGGCAACTAGGATTGGATGATCAGCTTTCGATGAAAATTTTCCAAATAGTATAAAACGTGTAGATGATTATAGTTTAGGACATAGGGAAGAAATTGTTTGTGCGAACTGCGGAGGTCATTTAGGACATGTTTTTGAAGGTGAAAATCTTACATCTAAAAATACAAGACATTGCGTAAATTCAATTTCAATTAAGTTTATTCCTGAAGGTAAGGAAATGCCAGAAATACTGAAAGAATGAGATGTCTAAACACCCTCCTTCGGTCTACCTAATAGGCAGACTTCCCTCTTAAAAGAGGGAATAAAGGAAAAATTTATAATTTATAAAAAATACATGAGTTATCAAACTAATATCTTAAAAAAGGTTCAGACTAATGAGTTTTTTAGAGAAGTTCTATTTTCTGGTCAAAAAAGTCAACTTGTTGTAATGAGTATAGCTGTGGGAGGAGAAATTGGTGAAGAAACACACGAAAAAGTTGAGCAAATATTATTCAATTTTTCTGGCTCGGAAAAAGTGATATTGGATGGTGTAGAAAGTGAATTTAATGCAGGAGACGTTGTAGTTGTTTCTCCAGGGGTTAAACATAACTTTATTAATACTGGAAACGAACCTTTAAAAATCTATACTGTATATGCACTTCAAAATCATATAGATGGAAGGATTCATAAAACTAAAAAAGACGCAGATGCGGATGTTGAAGATGAACAGTTTGGTGAAAAAGTTTAAGATACGAGTTTTTAGATTTATTAGCGTAGAGGCAATAAATTAATCCTTTAACAAAAATCCTCTCTTAAAAGAGAGGATTTTTGAGTTAATTCTTAATGTTTACTCTTTCTTCGCCTTAGCTGTTTTTTCTACTTTTGGCTTGGCAGCTTTAGTTTTCTTTTCTTTAGTAACTTTTTCTACTTCTGCTTCTAAAGATTTCTCTTTTTTAGGAATTTTTACTAAAGGAGCTTCTTGAACTTTCTTTGCTTCCATTAGATTCATAATTTTATCTAGCTTAGAGTTCATATGGTCTAATTGCTTTCTTAAATTTGCTGCATCTTGACCATTAGAGTCAGATCCACCATAGCTTTTAGCAGGTCTTCTATCGTCGCTATCTCTTTCAAATCTATTTCCTCTAGAATCGTCTCTTCTTTCTCCAGAATCGCCATTATCTTTATTTCTGAAGCAATTACTACATAGAATTGGCTTATTTCCACTAGGTTTGAAGGGAACTTCGCAGTCCTTTCCACAATTATCGCAAACTGCTTCGAACATTTCTCTATCTGAATCTCTTCCACCACCGAAACCTCCTCTACTCGAACCTCCACCACGACCACCTTCGAATCTATTCCCACCTCCAAATCTACTTCCTCCTCCTCCAGAACGTCTATTTTGATTGAAATCTCTCATATGCTTTATTTATATTGTAATTTAAGTAGTTGCAGTATAAGTTTATATAGCTAAGATAGCAAGTGGAAAGTAGAATTTAGTTATTGTAAGAATAGAGCAAGGGTCCCTTGCCTAAATTTATATATAATCCACTCTACTGTTCATCGTTAACTTCTATTTAACCTCTCCCGTCATCTTGCCCGCTGTTTTGAAGTTATTAGAATAAATCTCTCTTTCTTTTTCTGGGAAAAGAGTAAGCACTTCAAATTCAAAAACAGTTTTTTGGTCCTTCACAATTGCAGAATGTACTACGGCATATCCATAGAAATTCCATTCTTTATCTATCATAATTACTGCAATATGAAGAGGAAATGCTCTTTCATTGTCTTTAATTATTGTATATTTACGTCCAACTTCTAAACTAGACTTATCGAAATCTCCTGGAAGTCCAAGTAAGGTATTTAATTCAACCATGTATCCCATAGAGCTAGTTTTAAAATTTTATATTGAATTATAAGCTGAATATACAAAGCAACGCCATGTGAAATTGGATTTATTCGCATGCAACCTTCATGGTATAATATTTGCAAGCTATATGCTATTGGCTAATCGCTTTCCGTGGTGGCTATCCTTCTACATTTCATTACGAAGGATAAATATGTGGTATGTATATGTATTAAAAAGGAGAAAAATATTATAATGCTGTCTAACAGAGATTGTGGAACTACGATTGGTAATCAAGGCTTGCCGTTCGTAGTTCCATAGGAACGTAGAACGGTGGCTATAGCTCAGTTGGTAGAGCGTCGGTTTGTGGTACCGAATGTCATGGGTTCGAGCCCCATTAGCTACCCCATATTATTAAAATGAATAAGAAAGAGTTAAAAATAAAACTGTCATATATTTATTACTACAAAAATATATTACTACGCATTCTGTACACGAAATTATTAGTTGTAATTGTAATAGTTATTTTTTTTGCAATGTTACTATCATCTCCTTTTGTTTTACTTATATACATAGTGTTTCTTCTTTTATGGTTTCAATTTAACGCTTATAGATCTCTAAAGTTCGGAAGAGTCCTAGAAGTTAAT
>Ga0163154_10000796_pt1 | contig 48990 bp, 46 predicted proteins | sample OliLakLV19MP9P1_FD_148649 | JGI IMG/M metagenome (GOLD analysis project Ga0163154, IMG submission 148649) | Freshwater microbial mat bacterial communities from Lake Vanda, McMurdo Dry Valleys, Antarctica - Oligotrophic Lake LV.19.MP9.P1 | ecosystem: Environmental > Aquatic > Freshwater > Lake >...
TCGCTGTAGGCGGTGGGGTTCACATTGCTGCCGCCGTTCTCGACCATAGCGGTATTGCTGAATGGCGATGCGAACTCGGTGAAGAACATCAGCACCGCCAGCACCAGTGCCGCGTTGATCAGCGTGGGACCCATGCCGATCCAGCCGGGACGCGCACCTGTCTGATAGCGTACCCATGCCGATCGGATCGCACCCGTCACCATCAAAAAGCCGCTGCTCGCCAGGATCAGATGGGCGGGACTGAGCAGCGTCTCCAAATCGACCTCAAACCCGAACGCAGTGTGCCAAAAGAGGTCAAACACCCCGCCCACCAAAAACAGCCCGGCACCGATCATCGAGGTCAAATAGCCTTTGGGCAGCGCACGAAAAAAAGCATAGCCCTTGCCGACGTTGCGCCATTGATGGAATAGCAAGAAGAGTCCGACCGATGCCACGCCCGCATAGAGCAGCCCGTGCCAGGGGGTGAAAAAGCTGTCATCGACTTCGCCATGCGCGTGCGCCCATCCGTCGAGGTACAATCCGAATACCACCCAGACACAGAACAGCGTGAACAGCCAATCGAAACGGACTGTGCCCGCTGGATAGCCTTCGACGCGCGCGCGCATCGATTGCATGGGGAGCGATTTTGCAGCTGTCGTCATTGTGATTCCTTGAGAGATGAGGCAGTAGCTTGTATCTTACACAAATCTAACTCCTGCCGGATACATCAGAACGCCTCCGATCGCGTGAACGAGCGCGGGACGCATAACGATGCGTCCCTAGAGAAAGCCGTGATTCAGCGAATGTCGGGCATGTTGTGCGTCGTTTGTTGACAGTCGCTTAAAGCTGCGATAAAGTTAGTACATGAAGCGACAAACGATCGGGTTTACATTATCGTTGTTCTTGTCCTTCGCCCAACCGAGCGATCGATAAGCGCGTGGTGCTGCCCTTGCACCGCGCGCTTTTTGTTTGTTTTATTTACGCATCCGTCCCATAGTGAGGAGATGAAACGATGGATTACGGCATGATCGGCAAGATCGAAAAGGCGAAATGGTATGCTGCTCACCCCGAACGCGCCACCTTCAACACCTTCAACGTGGAGTTCAAAGGCGATAACAGCACCTACACCCTGTCGGTGAGCAACGACGGCTGGGACTGCTCTTGCCCTGGCTATAAATCGCATGGTATCTGCCCACATGTAATGACGATCGAGAAGATGTTCAAGCCGCTGCTGAAACGCCAGCCGCTGCCCTACGCCCCCGGTCAGAACGTGGTCAGCGATGTCGAAAAAGCAAAGCGTTATGCCAACGAACCGGATCGCGTCCGTTTCCTGGCGTTCAACGTCACCTTTCAGGGCGACAACAGCGATCACACCACCACCTTTCACGGTGACGGCTGGTCATGCGACTGTGCTTTCTTTGCCAGCCGCCATGTGTGCGGTCACACGATGGCGATGGAACGCATCCTCAAAGGGATGCTGAACGCCCCCACGCTGATCCTCGAATAAAGCACACCACGACCGGATGCAGCGCTCAACCTGAATCCCTCTCCCTCAAAGCTACACATTCCCCACATCTTTTTGGGAGAGGGACTTCAAGAACCGATTTGAACGGTCTTGTCCCCTTGTCCCTGAAGTGCACCTTCGGGATAACGATACTCACTGAGTCACAAGTTCAGCGCTGCCGTAAGGACACATAACCATGCGTCCGCAGAGAAAACCGAGGAAAACCAGATGCGGATCACGATCGTGACGATCGGCACGCGCGGCGACGTACAGCCCTATGTCGCGCTGGCGCGCGGACTGGATGCCGCCGGGCATGAGACGACCCTCTGCACGCACAGCACGTTTCGCGGCTTCGTCGAGGGATACGGCGTGCGCTTCGCGCCGATGGCGGGCGATGTGCGCGCGATCCTGGAGAGCGACGCCGGGCGCGAGGTGCTGAGTCGCAAGAATCCGATCGCCATGACGCGCGGCATGACCGATCTGGCGGCGCCGATCCTGCGTCAGGTCGGGCTGGACATTCTGGCGGCGACTCACGGCACTGACCTGATCCTCGCTTCGTCGCTCGGCTATTTCAACGCGATCACCGCCTCCCAGGTGAACAACGTCCCGCTGATCATGGCGTCACTGCAATGGTGGACGCCGACGCGCGCCTTTGCCAGCGCGTCCGCGCGTCCGCTGCCTCAGGGTATTCCGCTGTCGGGCGCCCTCAACCGTGTGAGCTATGCCAGTATCGCCTGGATTCTGGTGGCGGTGGCGGGGCGGCTGCTGAACACCATTCGCCGCGAACAGTCCGGCTTGCCGCCTCTCGGCTACCGCGACTTTTTCCAGGCGATCGAAACACAGCGCGATCCGGTCATTTATCCTGTCAGCGAGTCGGTGGTGCCGCGTCCGCCGGAATGGGGCGCCAACGTGCATCAGACTGGCTTTTGGTTTCTCGATCAGGCATCGACCTACACGCCGCCCGCCGCGCTGCTCGATTTTCTCGCGGCGGACGATCCCCCGGTCTACATCGGCTTTGGCAGCATGAGCGACCGCGACCCGGCTGCCGTCGGCGCGATGGCACGCGAGGCGCTGCGGCGCACGGGTCAGCGCGGCATCATCCTGAGCGGGTGGGGCGGGATCGAGTCGAACGGATCGGACGGACATGACGACCGCGTCTTCATGCTCGACGGCGCGCCGCACGACTGGCTTTTCCCGCGTATGGCGGCGGTCGTGCATCATGGCGGCATCGGCACGACGGCGGAAGCGCTGCGCGCGGGCATCCCGCAGGTGATCGTGTCGTACAGTGCTGATCAGCCATTCTGGGGCGCGCAGATGACGCGCCTGGGCGCGGCATCCGGCTGGATTCGACGCTACCGTCTGACGACGGACAAGCTGACCGGGTTGATCCGCGCTGCGGTCGGTGACGCGCGCGTCCGCGAGTCGGCGCGGATGCTGGCAGCGCGTATCCGCGCTGAGGACGGGGTGGCGCGCGCGGTCGAGGTGATCGGTCGGCTGGGATAAGATTTTGTTGGCATGATTTCCGTGCGATGTTATACTCTCTGGTGCAATGTAAACCTTTTCGCACCTCAATAACCTATTTTGTTCAGGATGAATTGACCCATGAAACGTACTTCGATGATTGTCGTGTTATTTGTAATCGTGCTGGCTGCGTTTGGCGCCTTTGGCGTCGGCGCACAGGACGAACCGATCAAAATCGGTATCGCCGTCGCCCAGACCTCCAACGTCGCGCTGCTCGGTCAGGAACAGGTGATCGGTGCCGAGATCGCCGAGGCGTTCTTCAATGAGCGCGGCGGCATCAACGGACGCATGATCGAGCTGGTCTACCGCGACACCGCTGGCGATGAAGCGGGCGCGATCAACGCCTTTCAGCAGGTGATCAGTGAAGATGTGGTCGGCATCGTCGGTCCGACGCTGTCGCAGCAGGCATTCGCCAGCGACCCGATCGCCAACGAAGCCGGCGTCCCGGTGCTGGCACCATCGAACACCGCGCGCGGCATCCCGGAAATCGGCGAATACATCGCGCGCGTCAGCTCCCCGGTCGCTATCGTCGCGCCCAACGCCGTCAGCGCCGCGCTGAACATCAATCCCGACATTCAGACGGTCGCGGTCTTCTACGCGCAGAACGACGCCTTTGCCAGCAGCGAGACCAGTACCTTTCAGACGACCGTCACCGAGATGGGTCTGACTCTGCTCGAAGTGCAGACCTTCCAGACGACCGACACCGATTTCAGCGCGCAGATCACCAACGCGCTGGCGGGCAACCCCGACCTGGCGATCGTTTCCGGTCTGGCTGCCGACGGTGGTAACCTGATCAACCAACTGCGTCAGTTCGGCTACACGGGCTTGATCATCGGTGGCAATGGTCTCAATACCGCCAACGTCTACCCGGTCTGCCAGGCACAGTGCGACGGCATCATCATCGCCCAGGCGTACAGCTATGCAGCCGACACCGAGATCAACAAGGCGTTCCGCGATATCTATTTCGAGGCGCAAGGCAAGGAACCGCCCCAGTTCAGCGCGCAGGCGTTCACGGGCGTGCAGGTGTTCGTCGAGGCGCTGATCGCGCTGGACAACGAAGTCGGCTTGGATACGCTGGAGCTGGCTGATCTGCGTACCCAGTTGAATACCACGCTGCTCGGACTCAGCTACGACACCCCCCTGGGCACGATCTCGTTCACGCCGGATGGCGAGATCATCCAGGCAGAGTTCTACGTCGCGCAGATCGAGATGAATGACGACGGACAGACTGGTCGTTTCGTCTTCATCCCGACGGGCAACGAAGACGAGATGATGGAAGCAACACCCGAAGCGACGGCGAGCTCGTAACCCGTCCGCTCGGCGTCAAAAGTTAATTGTCCCCACCTCGACCGCGAGTCGGGGTGGGGCATTTTATCGACACAGATCGGCATCATCAATATTTTCATCATAGGCTTACATGAATATCACCCTTATCCTGCAGCAGTTGATCAACGGCTTGTCGTTGGGGATGGTCTACGCGATCTTCGCGCTCGGCTACACCCTGGTCTTTTCGATTTTGGGCATCATCAATTTTGCGCACAGCGCTGTTTTTACGGTCGGCGCCTATTTCACTTACACGCTGATGGGCTTGGCATTCGGCTTCAACGGGCTGCTGGCAGGACAGCGACTGCCGTTCGGTCTGCCATTTTTGGCGGCGATCATCGGCGGCGGGCTGTTGTCCGGGCTGATCGCGGTCGTAATCGAACGGGTGGCGTTCAAGCCGCTGCGCGCGCGCGGGGCTGATCCGCTGCTGACCCTGGTGAGCAGCCTGGGAATCGCGGTGGCGATGGTCAACCTGATTCAGCTTTTAGTGGGCGCCGAAGCCTACAGCTATCCCGCGCAGCAGGTATTGAGCGGGCTGCCGGCGTCGCTGAACCTGGGCACGCCAGAAGCGCCCTTGATCATCCCGACGGTGCGCGCGGTCATCATCGGCGTCTCGCTGGTGATCCTGGCGCTGCTGGTCGCGCTGATCAACGTCACCAAGATCGGCAAGGCGATGCGCGCCGTCTCAGAGGATGGCACGACCGCCAGCCTGCTGGGGGTGAACACCGACCGGATCATCCTGTTCACCTTTTTCCTGAGCGGGCTGATCGGTGGGATCGCCGGGACGCTGGTCGGCTTGAGTGTGACGATCACCGGTCCCTACTTCGGTATCGCCTTTGGGCTGAAGGGACTGGCGGTGATCGTGCTGGGTGGACTGGGCAACATTCCTGGCGCGGTCGTCGGCGGGATCGTGATCGGGATTGCAGAGACATTCGCGCCGTCGTCGCTGAAGGATGCGGTCGCGTTCGTGATCCTGTTTCTGATCCTGCTGGTGCGTCCGCAGGGCTTGCTCGGCAAAGCCGTGATCCAGAAAGTGTAGGCGAGACTCATGGACTCTTTCCTCTCGACCTACGGTTTTCTGATCGTCACCATGAGCCTGCAGGCGATGCTGGCGCTGTCGCTGTATCTGCCGCTGATGGCGGGGCAGTTGTCGCTGGCGACGCCGGGCTTTTACGCGCTCGGCGGCTTTGTGGCGGCGGTCATGTCCACCCAGGTGTTCCCGGAGCTGGCAGACGACGCGCTGTTTCCGGTGCCCTACCTGTTCATCGAGATGGCGGTCGCGGCAGTGCTGTGTGGGGTCGTGGCGGTGATCGTCGGGCTGCCCGCGCTGCGCTTACGCGGTATCTACCTGGCGCTGGCGACGATCGCCTTTGTCGAGGTGGTGCGCGTCGTCGCGCTCAATCTCGACATCACCGGCAAGGCGATCGGGATTTTCGGCATTCCGCAGCCGTTCGAGAACGCCTTTAGCTATATCATCATCACGCTGCCGATGCTGGCGCTGGCGATGCTGTTCGTGTATCGCCTGGAACGGTCGCGCGTCGGACGCGCGTTCGCGGCGCTGCGCGAGGACGAGCTGGCAGCCGGATCGATGGGCATCGACCCGACGCGCTTCAAACTGCTGGCGTTCGTGATGGGCGCGGTGCTGGCGGGGATGGTGGGCGCCTTGAGCGCGCACCTGCTCAATACCTGGAACACCCGTCAGGGCACCTTCGACGTGGCGATCCTGACGCTGGCGTTCGTGATCATCGGCGGATCGCGGACATTCCTCGGTCCGGTGGCGGGCGGGCTGCTGCTGACGGCGCTGCCCGAAGTGCTGCGCGCGATCGCTGGCATCGATGGGCTGCCGCCGCTGCTGGCGGAGCTGCTGACCGATGGACGCCTGGTGCTGTACGGGCTGTTGATCGCGGTCGGAACGATCTTCTTCCCCCAGGGCTTGATCTCGCCACTGCTGTTCCGGCGGCGCACACTCGATGTGACACCCGCTGTTCCACCCTCTGCGGCGCCTACGACGGAGGCGGCATCATGAACGACTCAAACAAAGCCTTTTTGCAGGTCAAGGGACTGACGCGCATGTTCGGCGGCTTGTGCGCGGTCAACGGCGTCTCGTTCGAGGTCACGCGCGGCGAAATATTCGGCCTGATCGGACCCAACGGTGCGGGCAAGACCACGCTGTTCAACCTGATCACCGGACTGACGCCGGTTAGCAGCGGCCGTCAGTATTTCAAAGGGCGCGATATGACCGCGCTCAAGCCGCATCAGATCGCCGCGCTCGGCGTGGCGCGCACCTTTCAGAATATCCGTTTGTTCGGCGGGATGAGCGCGCTCGACAATGTGATGGTGGCACAGCACCGGCACATGCGCGCCGGGATAGTGCGCGGAGTGATCGGCGGCGGGTCGGCGCGGGCGGAAGAACAGGGCGCGCGCAACCGGGCATTTGAGCTGCTGGAGCTGGTCAATCTGGGCGACCGCTGGCACCAGCAGGCGCGCAATTTTGCTTACGGCGATCAGCGCCGCCTGGAGATCGCCCGCGCGCTGGCATCACAGCCGGAAATTCTGCTGCTGGACGAACCGGGCGCCGGGATGAACCCCAACGAAAAAGCGGCATTGAGCGGCTTCATCCGCCAGATACGTGACCGCTTCAAGCTGACGATCGTGCTGATCGAACACAACGTCCCGATGGTGATGGGCTTGTGCGATCGGATCGCCGTGCTGAACTTCGGCGAATTGATCGCGCTCGGCGTCCCGCAGCAGGTACAGACCGACCCGGCGGTCATCGAAGCCTACTTAGGAGACTGACCGATGACCAAGCCGATTCTCGATGTCAGGAATCTCGTCGTCAATTACGGCGCCATACAAGCGCTGCGCGATGTCTCGTTTCATGTCGATCCCGGCGAGATCGTCACGCTGATCGGGGCGAACGGCGCCGGAAAATCGACCTCGCTGCGGGCGATCAGCCGGATCATCAAGGTCAAAGGCGGATCGATCAGCTTCGACGGGCGCGACCTGGCGCGGCTGCGTCCCGACGAGATCGTCAAACTCGGTGTCGCCCATTCGCCGGAAGGACGGCGGGTGCTGGCGCGCATGTCGGTGCAGGACAATCTCGTCCTGGGCGCCTACACGCGCAGCGACGGCGCGGCGATCGCCGCCGACCTGGATCAGCAGTTTCAGCGTTTCCCACGTCTGGCAGAGCGGCGCAAGCAGCTTTCCGGCACCCTTAGCGGCGGTGAACAGCAGATGCTGGCGATCGCCCGCGCGCTGATGAGCCGTCCGCGCCTGCTGCTGCTGGACGAGCCGAGCCTGGGTCTGGCGCCGATCATCGTGCGCGAGATTTTCAGAATCATCCGCGAGCTCAACGCCCAGGGCGTGACGATTCTACTGGTCGAGCAGAATGCCGCGCTCGCACTCCAGACCGCCGCGCGCGGCTATGTGCTCGACGCGGGCGAGATCACCATGTCCGGCGCGGCGTCCGACCTGATCGACGACGAGCGCGTCAGGCGGGCTTATCTGGGATGACGTGCGCCCCGACTTCCTGTCAAGCGAACAGGCGGGTCGGGGCGATGATGGCTGGATTTTCTTCCGCGCATAGTTCACGTCGGGCGGTCACCCCTGACCCGCGATCCACGCCGCCGTCCTGCTCGCCAGCCGATCGAATGCCTCGACCGCCGCCAACAGGTGTTCCTCGCGGGTGTCCTCGATCTTGTTGTGCGAGATACCGTACAAGCTCTGCGTGAACATCATCACTGTCGGGATGCCGATGCGCGCCATTTCCGCCGCGTCGTGCAGCGGACCGCTGGGCAGACGATGGCTGCCCACCTCGGCGCCGACCGTCTCGATGATCGCCTGTTCGCAAAAGTCGATCAGAGTCGGGTGAAAGTGGATCGGCTCGATGTCCCAGATGTAGCTCCACTCCACGCCGACATTTTCCTCGACGGCAAAGCTGTCAGCGGCAGCCAGCGCGTCGGCATACATGCGCGCCAGTGCGTCGGCGTCGATATGGCGCTGATCGAGGGTCAGGTCTGCCTGTGCCACCACCGACGAGACGATCCCCGGATGCGTCACCAGCCGCCCGACCGTACTCACGCCGCCCTCGCGCACCGCGATCTCCCGGATCGCCAGATGGAATTTCGCCGCCGCGCCCAGCGCATCGCGCCGTCGATTCATCGGTGTGGCGCCGCTGTGGGCAGCCTGCCCGGTGAATCGGATGGCGTGGCGCTCGACTCCGCACGTCCCCAGCACAGCACCCAATGGCAGATCCATACTTTCCAGCACCGGACCCTGCTCGATGTGCAGCTCGATGTAGGCGGCGGCATGGGTGAGCTGAGACTTCGACTCCAGCGCGCGATCGAGATCGAGACCATAGGCAGCCAGCGCGTCGATCAGCCGCACCCCATCTTTGTCCACCAGCGGACGCGCGTCGTCCGGGATCAGTGAATTGGCAGCCGCCGACGACCCAAACAGGCTGCGACCCCAGCGCGCGCCTTCCTCATCCGCCCAGTTGACCAGGCGGATCGTCACCGGCGGCGTGCCCTCAGCCGCGAAACGCCGCAAAATCTCCAGCCCGGCGACTACGTTCAGGCAGCCATCGAGCCAGCCGCCATTGGGCACCGAGTCCAGATGTCCACCGATCAGCAGCGCTTTGTCCGAGGCGCCGCGCAGGGTCGCCCAGATATTGCCCGCCTGGTCGGTCTCGACCGTGACGGGCAGGTCAGCCAGCTTGCTTTTGAACCAGTCGAGCGCCGCGACCCAGGTCGGCGTGAAGGCGACGCGCTGCGCGCCGTCTTCATTCCCGGTCAGGGCACGTAATTCCTTGAGTTCGTCGATTGTCCGCTGCGGTTGTAGAGCGTTTGTCACGGTCATGGGCGATCGCTTTGCGAGTACATTCAGGACAATAGGCAGATTATGCGGCGATCTGGGACGATCCGCGAGGGGGAGAGATGGGTAATCTGTAAATGGGTCACGATGCGGATGATCGGATACGGGTGCCGGGGTATGCTGGTGTCAGTGTCATTCAGCAGATCAAACAGGAGTACATCACATGTCGGCTGGACTTTGGGATCGTATCGCGGGTGGTTGGAAGCAGATGACTGGTGAAGTCAAAAAGCAGTGGGGCGACCTGACCGACGACGAGATCATGGAAATCAACGGCAACAAGGATGTCATGGTTGGCAAGATTCAGGCGAAGTACGGCATCGCCAAAGACGAAGCCAACCGTCAGATCGAAGAATGGTCGAACAAGCTGAAGTTCTAACGGTCTTCCGTCAGATGATACAGTAGACGATACAAAGAAATGCCCGTCCCGGCGATCGTCGGGGCGGGCATTTTTGATTCTTCGCCCGGCTGACCTGGTCGTCAGGGTGACGGTGGCTTTTGCGTGCCGAGCTTATCCGCGTCGTCGTCGCTGAAAAATTCGTCATCGGCTGGAATGACTCGCTCGGATGGATTTTCCTGACGTGCCATCATGCGTTTCCGCATATGATTTTCGGTCGCATCGCCCATCATGTTGAATACCTGGTCTGTGCCGTCTCGATCACTGTTGTACCGCATGGCGTAATTTCCTTTCACGCCGATCGACGCGCCGACCGACCAGGCATCCTGGTTGGCGCCCAGATAGACGAACGCCCAGCCTTTCGATTCTTTGTCGGTGATCAGGTCGAAAATGCGCTGACGGTTGAACTCTCTCGAGGCATTTTCTTCGCCGTCGGTCATGATCACCATCAGAATTTCCGGCAGCGGGGTGATCGGCGCGGTGGCATCCTCAGTCTCGCGGATCAGCCGGGCGATACTGTCGTAGAGCGGCGTGCCCCCGGCGGGCTGATAATTGTCGTAGGACAGCCTGGACACCAGCGGCAGCGGCGTGAGCTGTGCCAGCGTGGAGTATTTTTCGCTGCTGAACAAACGCAGCGAGAGCAGCGCGTCGGGGTGGCGTGTGGTCAGCGTGCCGACATATTCGTTGAAGCCGCTGATGGTGGCGTCGCGCACCGATGACATCGAGCCGGTCTCGTCGAGCAGAAAGGCGATGATCATTTTCACGGTCACAGCCGTGTCACTGGCAGTCTGAGGCGAGTCGGTCATGGACATATCCCCGTTTTTGTGAGCCTGCACACAACGATAAAATCAGTATATGCCGATCTTGCTGCGAGCGCGCATCTTTTGGGCAACATTTGCGTAACAGATACATCGTCGCGCCGGGGTCACACGAGGCGGTCTACAGCGATATGCCCGCGTTTGGGCTGGCGCTGGCGACCCGTCACATCGCCATCAGTGGTCGGCGCGAGTCGGCACGCGGACGCATGACCGACCATGCGTCAATACCAGTGCCGTAGGGGTTTGGCACGCCAAACCCCTACGCGGATCACCGCGATCTACGCGCCGGGCATCATGCCGTAGGAGCGCAATGTCGTAAAGGTGTCGGTCTCCGACCAGCTTTCGACAATCTGTCCGGCGTCGTTGAAACGCGCCAGCGTCACCGACGGGATACTCACCCCCGCGTTCGTCGGCGCGACCGGGCGCTCGCCCATCGCCATCGGACCAGTGAACGTGCCATCGACCGTCCAGCGGAACATCACCCAATCGCCCTGGGCGACCACTGGCTCGATCGTGATCTGCACATCGGGGACGGCGGCGAGCAGCGTCTCCAGCTCGTCTGCGATGCTGCCTTTGTCCGCGCTGGTGCCGTCAGAGCGACGGGCGGCAAAATCTGCGCTGTAGAGCGCGAGATAATTTTCTGCATCTGCGCCATTGAAGGCGTCATAAGCAGCACCCAGCGCGGCGAGATTATCGGCAGCGCGCTCACTGGTCAGCGCGGCGTCGGCGTCGAAGTCGTCGGCGAGCATGAAGCTGGTCTCCGTCGTCGCCAGTGTCAGCGGGGGAAGCATCGCCAGCATCGGCGGTGGCAGCAAGCCGACCTGAGCCGCCAGCGTGAGCGAGTCGCCGCCCCACCATTCGTCGGTGATCATGCCGTCGTCGTCGAATTTGGCAATGCCGTTGAGCGTGGTGGCGAACGGCGCATTGGTCGCCGGGACGAACGTGTCGGCGCGCATCTGCATATCCTCGTCAAAGACGCCGCTGTAGCTGATGCGATAACCGGCATAGTCGGCATCCTCGATGCACAGATCGACCCGCCACAGCACATCCGACGACGCGCGTGCCAGCATGATCGGCGGGCTGAACTGGCGCTCTGCGAGCGTCTGCACTTCGCTACGCGCGACGTGCAGCACGGATTCAGGGGTGTACAGCCGCTCGAACAATGCAAAATCCCCTGCCTCGATCCCATCCGCGAATGCCTGAATCGTGTCGCAGTGGCTGCCTGTTTGTGCCAGCGCAGCCGATGCAGACCACGATATGCCGATCGACAGGATGCCGACGGCAAACAGCGACACCATTTTTTTCATATTGGCTTCCCCTTGATGCTGTGGTTTCCGCCGCACACACGGCGGTTGAGCCAGATGATAACGCAAAGCTGAGACAGGTGAAAACTATCGCTCGTCTGCGACCCATCAGGCGCTTATCAGTCAGGTATAAAGTGAACCAAAACCTGTACATCATGGAGTGATAGGCAATGAGCCAGCCGACCTTTCCCACCGATTATTTTCGCAAGCAGGACGAGAGCAACGACGATCATTTCTACAGGACGCCGCGCCTGGTCGTCCACATCGACCAGGGCGCGATCGGCGCGCTGACCGGGCAGCTCGCCGTGCTGCTGCCGCCCGGCGGGGCGATCCTCGATCTGATGTCGAGCTGGCGTTCGCATCTGCCGCCGACTCTCAAGCCGAGTCGTGTGGTCGGCGTGGGCATGAACGCCGACGAGATGGCGGACAATCCACAGCTCACGGCGCATGTCGTGCAAAACCTGAATCGCAGTCCCGTGCTGCCGTTCGCAGAGCGCGAGTTCGACGCGGCGGTCTGTACCGTCAGTGTGCAGTATCTGACCAACCCGGTGGCGGTGTTTGCCGAGGTCGGGCGGGTCTTGAAACCGGGCGCTCGCTTTGTGGTGTCTTTCAGCAACCGCTGCTTTCCATCCAAGGCGGTCAATGCCTGGCGCACGCTCAACGATCAGGGACACCTGGCGCTGGTGACGCGCTATTTCGAGCTGGCGGGTGGGTGGACGCAGATCACGACCTGGCAAAAGCCGGGTAAGGCGGGGCTGTTAGGATTGGCGGGTGATCCGCTGTTCGTCGTATGGGCGCAGCGGGCGTGATGCGTCCGCGCAGAGTGGGTTTGGCGTAACCCAAACCCCTACGCCTGCATGACCGCCATTCCCAGCATCGGACGCAGGAATGCCCCGGTAAAGCTGCCCTCGACCGCCGCCACTTCTTCAGGCGTGCCTTCGGCGATCACCTGTCCACCCGCATCACCGCCTTCGGGACCCATATCGATCAGGTGGTCGGACACCTTGATGATGTCGAGATTGTGTTCGATCACCAGCACGGTATTGCCGTTATCGACCAGGGTTTGCAGCACCGCGATCAGGCGCGCTACGTCGGCGGCGTGCAGCCCGGTACTCGGTTCGTCCAGGATGTAGAGTGTCTGCCCGGTCGCGCGCTTGCTCAGTTCACGACCGAGCTTGATACGCTGTGCCTCGCCACCGCTCAGGGTGGTGGCGGGCTGACCGATGCGCAGGTAGCCTAAGCCGACTTCCTCCATCGTCATCAGCTTGCTGACCATGTTCGGGATATTGGCGAAGAACTGCACGCCTTCGCTGACGGTCATATCGAGGATGTCGGCGATGCTCTTGCCCTTGTAGTGCACCTGCAGCGTCTCGCGGTTGTAGCGTGCGCCCTTGCACACGTCGCAATCGACGTAGATGTCCGCCAGGAACTGCATTTCGATCTTGAGGACGCCCTGACCCTCGCATTTCTCGCAGCGCCCACCCTTGACGTTGAAGCTGAAGCGCCCGGCGCTGTAGCCGCGCATCTTGCTCTCCGGCATATCCGCGAACAACTGGCGGATCAGGTCGAACAATTTGGTATAGGTGGCTGGATTGCTGCGTGGGGTGCGTCCGATTGGAGACTGATCGATATTGATGATCTTGTCGAGCTGATCGACGCCTTCCAGCCCGCCATGCGCGCCAGGACGTTCTTTGCTGCCGTTGATCACCTGTGCCACGCGCCTGTAGAGGATGTCCACCATCAGCGTACTTTTGCCGCTGCCACTCACCCCGGTCACGCACACCAGCTTGCCCAGTGGGAAAGTCACGTCGATCCCCTTGAGATTATTCTCGGTGGCATTGCGCACGACCAGCGACTTGCCATTACCGATTCGGCGGGTCGTCGGCACCTCGATGCGCAGCCGACCGGACAGGTAGGCTCCGGTCAGGCTGGCTTCGACCTGCATCACCTCTTCCGGTGTGCCCGCCGCGATCACATAGCCACCATGCTCGCCCGCGCCGGGTCCCAGGTCGATCAGATAATCGGCACAGCGCATGGTCTCCTCGTCGTGTTCGACCACCAGCAGCGTATTGCCCAGGTCGCGCAGCTCGAACAAGGTCTGGATCAATTTGGCGTTGTCGCGCTGGTGCAGACCGATACTCGGCTCGTCCAGCACGTACAGCACCCCGGTCAGACGGCTGCCGATCTGAGTCGCCAGGCGGATACGCTGTGCTTCGCCGCCGCTGAGTGACCCCGACGAGCGCGCCAGGCTGAGATAGCCCAAGCCGACGTTGTTCAGGAAATGCACGCGCGCCTCGATCTCGTTGAGAATCTGGTGCCCGATCTGACGATCGCGCTCGTCGAGCAGCGCGTGATCGGCATTTTTGCCGCGCAGCGCATCGATCCAGCCCTCCAACTGCGTGACCGGCAGAGCGGTCACCTCGTTGATCGGCTTGTCCGCCACCGTCACCGCCAGCGCTTCGGGGCGCAGTCGCTTGCCTTTGCAGGTGGCGCATGGCACCTGTGCCATGACTTCTTCGATCTTTTCACGGCTCCAGTCACTGCTGGTCTCGCGGTAGCGGCGTTCCAGGTTGGTGATCACACCCTCGTAGGCGGTGGTGTACTCGCGCCACTGCCCCTGATTGTTGGTGAAGCGCACTTTGACGCGCTCTTTGCCGGTGCCGTGCAGGAACAATTTCTGTTGTTCCGGCGTCAGCGTGCGCCAGGGCGCGTCGACCGGGATGTTGTAGGCATCCGCGACCGCGCGGATCATACTGCCTGCCCAGGACGAGGCATCCTCGGTATTCCAGCCGTTGCTGGTGATCACGCCATCTTCCAGACTCAGATCGGTATTGGGGATGATCAGGTCGGGGTCGATCTGAAGACGAAAACCGAGTCCCTGACATTCCGGGCACGCGCCCGTCGGGGTATTGAAGCTGAAGGTGCGCGGCTCGATCTCCGGCAGACTGCCATGCCCGTTGACACACGCCAGCAGCTCGCTGTACATGGTGTCGATCGGCTTGTCGCCGGAAATATTGTTGACCATCATCACGCCGTCGCCCATCTCCAACGCTGTCTCGATGCCGTCGGTCAGGCGCGTCTCGGCGGCGCGCGCTTCCTCCGACTGGCGATCGTCGAATTGGCGCACGATCAGGCGGTCGATCACCAGATCGATCCGGTGAATCTTGTAGCGATCCAGCTTGATCGGCTCGTCCAGCTCCACGACATCGCCGTTGACGCGCACACGGGCAAACCCTGCCTTGCGCGCATCCTCGAATACTTTTTCGTGGGTGCCCTTGCGTCCCTTGATCAGCGGCGCCAAAAGCTGGATACGTGTGCCGTCGGGGAGGGCGCTCACCTCGTCTACAATCTGCTGCGCCGTCTGTGCCTCGACGCGCGCACCGCAGACCGGGCAGTGCGGGATGCCGATGCGCGCGTAGAGCAGGCGCAGATAATCGTACACCTCCGTCACCGTGCCGACGGTCGAGCGCGGATTCTGGCTGACGCCTTTCTGATCGATCGAGACGGCGGGACTTAAGCCCTCGATCTGATCGACATCGGGCTTTTCCATCTGACCGAGGAACTGGCGCGCATAAGCGCTGAGGCTCTCGACGTAGCGGCGCTGCCCTTCCGCAAAGATGGTGTCGAACGCCAGTGACGACTTGCCCGAGCCGGATAGTCCGGTGATGACGACCAGTTGGTTGCGCGGGATTTCAACGTCGATGTTCTTCAGGTTGTGTTCACGCGCACCGCGCACGACGATCTTGTCCTGAGCCATAGACGGGACTCTTTCTGTGGGATATTCGTCTTGAGTACGGATGTTCGATTATAGAACAGATGGAAGGATTCTACAACGTGGATTCGCTGAAAATCTGGTGAGTAGCAGCCAGGGTGTGGCACGTCAAACCTGTCATCTTGGCGTGCCACACCTGGCATGAACTATCGGCGGACGCATCGTGATGCGTTTCTGCAAATGGGATGCGTCCCTACCGCACTATCACCGACGCGGACTTGCGCGCCGGGCTGACGATCACGCGGTCGAGCGGCGTCCCCGCCGCCACCGAGACGACTTGCAGCCGCGCCGCTGGCATTGGCTGTCATCAGCGTGTCGAGAGTGACGGCGCCGCTCTGGGTCAGGACGGCACGAAAATTCTGTCCTGCTGCCGGACGCGCCAGGCTGACAGTGGTGGTGAGAGTACTGGTTGGGAATACTATCTCGCAACCATCGACACCGCGTTCGTTGTCGAATTGATCGGCGCGGCGAGGAAGTGACCACGGACCGAAAAAGTATTGCGCCGTAGGAGATAACGACGCACCATACCCTTTTTCTGTACCGAACAACGCCTCTTTGGATGCCAATACGATATAAGACTGGGTCACCAGGTTGTATCGTATCAGACCATATTCGCTCAAGGCGATAAATTCATCGTTGTTGAGCCAATGTTTGATGTCATCGTCCGACGTTTCTCTCATACCCAGTGATGTGCAACTTCGGGTTGTCAGGTTGAACAATTGCAAGCCGATTGCCAATGTAGGAGATGTTCCGGCAGTCTCGATGATGATGCCATTACCATCGGGACGAAAGCCAGTGGCATTGACATAGGAGTTGAAATACAGTCCTGCTGCCCGCCACTCTGGAAGTTCGTCGAGCGTTGTGACCTGAACTGTTGTGCCGACGACTTCGACGAGTTGAAGCGGCTTCCCTGGTCTAAGATTGAAAAGTCCAATGATACCAAACAAGAAACGTTGCCCATCAACCGACCAAAGCGCTTCAGTAGGTGTACCTAACGGGTTCTCGATGCCTAGATCGATCTGCGTGCCTGTGAAACGATCGAAGTATCAATAGCGTTTGGTCTCACCTGTAATACGCGGAAAGATATACGCTTCATCCGTAGACAGCAGGTGAATATCGCGCACAGCCTCTTCGCTGAACGGGATGATCCCGACGAGTTCCGGCGGAAGAGGCATCGAGTCGAATGGACTTGCCGAGAGTGGTGTCAGTGTCTCCGTCTCGAAATTGTACTGATACCAGACTGAAACAGGAGGAGTCAGATCGCCAGACGCGCCACCGCTAAAATTCTCGAAGGCGATGGTATGGTCGTCGAGCCAATACTGTTTGATGATGAATTCGTATGGAAGGTCGAGCGGCTCACATGAGACCGACGCTTGAGCGGAAACCAGGGATGGAATGACTGTGCCAAGCACAGCACCTACCAGGGCTATGAGGACAAATGCGCGTTTCATACTAACGTTCCCCTTCAAAAGCTAAATTGATGTTATCCGGGGCTGTGCGCCGCTGCAATCCGGCTGCCCCACGTCTGCCCTGCGCTGACAGCGCATCATTCTATGTCCGGCGTAAGCTTGCGCCGTCTGTGCGCGTCAGCTATACTGTGACTAACCTAATGCGAGTGAACATGTCGATTTTCAGCGGTGCGTGTTGTTGTTGTTGTTGTCCTATCAGGAGCGGCGCTTAGCGCACTTCGGACGACGACGCACGCCCTTGTATCGGCTGCGACCCATCCCGCGCGGAGCGCCCTGGTCAACACGACCAGAAGCGTTCCGCGCTTTTCATTTGTCTGACCTGATATCTGACCTGACACAACCCAGATTATCCGAGTAGAGGACCTACCAGAAACCATGCTCGCTCCCATGTTGCAATCTCCCGCTGTGATCGACGCGACCGACATCGACTCGATGATCGGCAATACCCCGCTGATCCGCTTCCGCCGCATCACCGCCCACCTGCCTGACAACGTACAGATTCTCGCCAAAGCGGAATGGCTGAATCCCGGCGGCTCGGTCAAAGATCGCGCCGCTGCCAATATCATCCGTGAAGCCGAAGCCGATGGGCGGCTGCGTCCCGGCAAGACGATCCTCGACAGCACCAGCGGCAATACCGGCATCGCCTATGCCATGCTCGGCGCCGCCAAAGGCTATCCGGTCAAGCTGTTCGTCCCTGCCAACGCCAGCCCGGAGCGGATCGCCATCCTGACCGCCTACGGTGCCGAGATCGTGCTGACCGACCCGCTCGAAGGGTCGGACGGAGCGATCCTGGCGGTGCGGGCACTGGCAGCGCGCGAACCCGACCGCTACTTTTTCGCAGACCAGTACAACAATCCGGCGAACTGGCGCGCCCATTACCAGACGACCGGAGTCGAACTCTGGGAGCAGACCGACGGGTCGATCACGCATTTCGTCGCGGGCTTGGGCACGACGGGTACGCTGACGGGCACCGGGCGGCGTCTGAAAGAATACAACCCCGATATCCAGATCGTCGCGCTCCAGCCGGACGCACCGTTTCACGGGCTGGAAGGGCTGAAGCACATTGCCACCGCCATCAAGCCCGGTATCTACGACGAGCTGCTGCCCGATCGTCAGATCGGCATCGGCACCGAGCCGACTCATGTCATGGCGCGGCGGCTGGCACGCGAAGAAGGCTTCCTGGTCGGCATCAGCGCGGCGGCGGCGATGCTGGGCGCGCTGATCGTCGCGGACGAGCTGGCGGACGCCGGGCAGCCGGGCGTGATCGTCACGCTGTTCCCGGACAGTGGTTTGAAGTACCTGAGCGACCCACTGTGGAAGGTGCGCTAACGCGCAAGAGCGGATATAAATGAGTGATGTTTGCGGACGCATAGGGATGCGCCCCAATTATCCCATCATCCCATCTATAAGGAAAAGCGCCTATGGACCTGCAGCAGCTCGTCGGCAGTCTCATCCCGGTCATCAAAGATGTGATCGCAGGGTCGCTCACCATGAGCGATTCGGGCGTGATCGGCGGCGCCAAAGAAGCGGGCGCGATCGCCACGTATCTTAAGGAAGCGGCAAACAGCTTTCAGGGCAACACCATCATCGAGGGCGTGGTGTCGCAGATGTTCGGGGACGACGGCATCCAGCTTCCCGATCTGGAGACGCTGGACGTGACCAATCTGTTCTCGTCGGTGGGCAATATCACCGCACTGTTGAACAGCGTCGAGGGCGGCGAACAGGTCAAGCAGTTCATCTTTGGCCTGGCGGAAAATGTCGCTGGCGCGGCGGGTGGCGGGTTGTTCGGCGGCGGACAGCGCGTCAACGCCGGAGAACAGCAATTTTTGGAAGGGCTGAAAGCGACATTGGGAGTGTAGGTTTTACGATTTTCCCATCCTGTTAGGACAATTCGATCAACCAGGCAGTCAACTTATGACGACAACGACTCGACTCGATCCCGCTACCCGGCTGGGTTACGTGCATCTGACCATCTCCGATATGGCGCGGTCGCTGATGTTCTATCAACTGATCGTCGGGTTGCGGCTGCTGCTGGCGGACGGCGATAACGCCACTCTGGGAGCAGGCGACAAGCCGCTGCTCAAGCTGACGGAACGACGCGGCGCGCGGCGTGCGCCCGGCACCACCGGATTGTTTCATCTTGCGATCCTGGTGCCATCGCGCTTTGACCTGTCGCGCTCGATCTACCACCTGATGGAGGCGAACATCAAGGTGGGTGGCGGCGATCACGGCGTCAGCGAGGCGATTTATTTCGATGATCCCGACGGCAACGGCATCGAGATCTACCGCGACCGTCCGCGCGACGGCTGGAGCTACACCGACGCCAGCATCGACATGGGCACCGAGGCGCTGGATTTCAACGGCATCCTGAGCGAGCTGGGGGAAGCGCCTCCTACCTGGACAGGACTGCATTCCCGCACGATGTTGGGTCACGTACACCTGCACGTCGCGCACCTGGACGAGTCCGAGGCATTTTACCGCGACGTGATCGGCATGGATGTGATGACCCGCTTTAGCGGCAGCGCGTCATTTTTGTCGGCGGGTGGGTATCATCACCATGTCGGGATCAACGTCTGGGCAGGGGTGGGCGCGCCCATGCCACCGCCGGAGTCGGTCGGGCTGCGTTATTTCACGGTGCGCCTTGCCGACGCCGACGAACGCGATCGGCTGATCGCGCGGCTGGAGTCGGCAGGGGCGGGCTACAACCTGACGACCGACGGGCTGATCGTGCGCGATCCGGCGGGGAACACGATCCGGTTCGTTTGACCGTTGGCTTTGTTTCTCATAGAATTAGCATATCAGCGACCGGAAGTCAGTGAATGGGATCTGCCAAATTGAACGATTTCGATACCAGTTCTGACGAAGAGATTTTCGATGAGGATCCGGAAGATGAATTGCTTCCGCCGCTCACACGTTACCGTGTATCGAGCTTTGGGGCTGATTTCGATGTTGAGGGATTGATGAACCGCCTCGACCGCGGTGATATATTTGTTCCTGATTTTCAACGCGCTTACGTTTGGTCACCGAAACAAGCCTCACAATTTATCGAGTCGATCCTGCTTGGGCTGCCAGTACCAGGTATTATGCTGGCGATCGATGATGATGACAGCGAAGATGGAAAAGCCCGCCGCTACGTCGTGGATGGTCTGCAGCGTCTGACATCGCTGCAATCCTTTATCACGGGAATGTTCCCAAATGAAAAAGTGTTTCGTCTTGAAAGTGTGCAAACGGAATTTAATGGCAAGACTTTTCAGCAGCTATCAGCAGGCGACCAGCGAATTATCCGCGATTATGTGATTCACGCGACCATCATCAAGCAAGAGGAACCCGATCAGGACAAATCAGGGATTTATTCGGTCTTTAGAAGACTTAACACGAATGGCACGCCCCTTACCCCGCAGGAGATTCGCGCGGCAATCTACTACGGCAGCTTTAGCAAGCTTTTAGGAGAATTAGCGGAGCTAGAAGTCTGGAAGTCGATCTTTCCTGCGAACCGGCGGCTTAGTATCCGCAAGGAAGATGAAGAATTGATTTTGCGCTTCCTCGCGTTATTTCAGGAATACACAAGGTATCAAAAGCCGCTGGAGTTGTTTTTGAACAAATTCATGAGCGTTCATCAGAATGCCTCGTCAAAATTCCTGGACGAGCAGCGCCGAGTATTTGTCGATACGATAACACTGATTCATGATGCCATCGGTGTACAGGCGTTTAAAGTCATGGTCAGTGTGCGACGTCAATTCAACCGCGCCGCCTATGATTCGATCATGATCGGCATCGCAACGCGCTTGAAAAAAGGCGCGATTCATGACTACAACTCCCTGAAAGCGGCTTATGACCGGTTGATCGGTAATGAGGATTTCCTTAAGCTCGTTTCAGGATCCACGAGCGACGAACGAAATATGCACGAGCGCATTACGGCTGCGATCGGAGCCTTTGACAATGTGGATTGAGCGCTATGAATCTGACCGCTGAAATAAATGCGGATAGAAAACGTATCGATAAGCTCCTAAAAGAATTGCGTGACCTTGATCCGCTCGACAGCACTACATTGTTCAGTTCTTTATCGGAATATATCTGTATCCGTATTGCGGGTTATCTCGAAGTGGGGGTGGATAGCCTGCTGAATGCCTTCGTTGAGCGTCAGACCAAAGATCAGAGATTACGCAATGTCGCCGCAGCGCATATCAATGGGTTTCGTTCAGCCAACTATCAGAGTATCTGTAAACTTTTGAGCGCCTTTGATGAAGATTGGGCAAAACAGTTTAAAAAGACTTTTTCCAACCCCGACAACATTGACATACCAACGGATATTGATGCTCTGTTCACACAGCGCAATACAATTGCACATGGAGGCCAGGTGTATTTGGATCGCACTACGCTGACGCGATATTTTAGCTCTGCAAGCAAGTTGTTGAAGGAGATCGCAAGACTCCTCAATTGACCAACGTCGGCACCCTACCGCCACGCCGGAAACAGATCGTCGGCGTCGTTGTCGGTCAGGTTGACGACCCTGGCGCCTGCATCCTCGCTGTAAATCTCCCAATCATTGCCGTCGTGACCCATGAAGATGATCCGGTCCCCGGCAGGTGCGAACTGTACATCGGCACGCTCTGTCAACCCGATCGACTCGACCAGCACGGGCTGCGCGGCGGGGTCACTCAGGTCAAGCGTGTACAGCACCACCGCGCCGCCGTCAAGCAGTGTGCCGTCGCGTTCGCTGTAAAAGAGCGCGTTTCCGTCGTTGGTGAAGGCGGCGCTGATGTCGTCGGCGGGGTCGTCGGTCAGGCGCCGCACTACATCGGACTCGGCGTCGGCGCCCAGAGTCAGCAGGACCATTTCCTGGTTGCCGTCGCGGTCGCTGGAATACAACACCTGGGTCATATCGGCGCTGATCGCCGGAAACCAGTCGATCGCCCCTGACCGCGTGATATTGCGATCGACCCAGGCGCCGTCCTCGTCCTGACGCCCGGCGTAGACTTCGAGATTAAAGTCGCGCAGCGTCACCAGCACGCGCGCCCCGCCGACCCCCTCGCTGTTTATGCCGATATGGATGATGTCCCAGTCGAACCAGCCGTTGCCAATCACGTTCAGGATGGTCGGCAGGTCGTTGACCACGCGCGCCTGACCTGTGCCGTCGGCGTTCATGTTGTAGGCGGTCAGTTCGTTTTCAGTCGCGCGGTCGGCGTTGGAGACGTAGCTGACCGCCTCGCCGTCGGCGCTGTAGGACGGAAAGCCCTCGTCGGCGTCGGTACTGGTCAGATTGACGGTCGCGCGCGTGCCCAGAGTCAGTTGATAGAGGTCCCAGTCGCCGTCGGCATTGCTCATGTAGATAATCTGGCGTGGGTCGTCGGCTGCCCCCGCGCCGGGGTCGAGCGCAGGCGCGGGACGGGAGTCGTACTGGCGCGTGAAAAAAAACGCCATGCCCAGTCCGAAGATCAGCGCGAGGGCGATGAAGAAAATAGTACGAATCGGTCGGATTGCGCGCGGCGGGGTGACGTTGGACATGGCTCAACCTGTCGTGTAGGGGCGATCCCATTGGATCGCCCGAAGGATCGCCCGAAAGTAGTCTGGTGCTCGCTTTAGCCGTCGGTCAGGATGCGATCGACCGCCGACGCCAGTTCGCGCAGGGTGCTGACGCGAAACACCCCGTGCGCGCGCGCCGCATATTCGAGCATATCGCTGTCGTCGGTGCCCCATTGCCCTTGCGATTCGGGGTTGAACCAGATCAGGCGGCGGCTCTTGCGCATGATGTCCCCGGCGATGTCGGCGCGTGGATTGCGGTAATTGTTGCGCCCGTCACCGAGGATGATCACCGTCGTCTTGGGCGTGATCAAGCCCATGTGGTCGTGCTGGAAGGTCGCCAGACTGTTGCCCAGGTCGGTGCTGTAGTGACCGGGCGGATTCTCTTCCAGTACTCTTTCAACCGCGCTCATCGGCTCCAATTCCTGAAAGATCATGCTGATGTCCACCAGATCACCGATGAAGACGAAGCTGTTGGTCTTGGCGACCTGATCCTGAAGCTCGTAGATCAACGTCAGCAAAAATTCGACACAGTGGCGCATCGAGGTACTCACGTCGCAGATCAGCACCAGACACGGCTTGACATGATGTTCCTGGAACTTCAGCTCGATCGGGACGCCCCCGTAGCGCATGTTGGCGCGCATGGTGCGGCGCGTGTCCATCTTGCCCGATTTGTCGCGGCGCTGACGCAGCGCGGCACGGCTGCGCAGACGGGCAGCGAGCCGACGAATTTCGGCGCGAATAGCGTCGAGGTCGGAGTCGCTGAGGCGGGTAAACGGGATGTCGAGCAGGTCGGGACTCTCCTGCGGTTCCTGCATCGCCATGCGTTCCGCGATGTTGGCGCCGACGAAGTTGGAGACCTGATCGGTCAGTCCAGCGGCGTTCTGTTCCAGCATCTCGCGCAGTTGTTGCAGTTCGTCACGGCTCATGCCCCCCTGCTGGAGCATCTCCAGGAGCTGCTCGATCGCAGCCTGCAACTGCTGCATATTCAACTGACGTTCCATGCGCCGCTCGAACCAGCGTCGTTGATCCATGTCGGTGGCGTTGTTCAGCCCACTCTGCTGTCCTGCCTGATCGAGCTGATCGTCGTCGAAGGGACGCCCTTCGAGCAGCTGCCGCAGCAGGTCGCGCAATGCCTGCATGTCCCCACCCAGCGCGTCGAGCGCCTGCTGCATCTGCTGCTGCTGTTCGGGGGTCAGCTCGTCCATGACATCATTCATCGGCGGACGGTTGGCGCCGAAAAAGAGCGGGAAGAACTGCTCGAATTTGCTTTGATCGCGCGCCTCTTTGACCAGGGTCGTTCGCATCGCGGCGCGGAACTGTTCGCGGTCACCGATACCGACGACCTCGGTGCCGTTGAGCGCGTCCAGGCTTTCCGCCAGCGAGATACGCACCCCGGCGGTGCGCAGCGCCCGGATAAAACTGATCATGCGTTTGTCCATCGTCAATGGTTCCTAGCCTATGGGTGGGGTGCCCAGCGGGTGGGTGACAACCTTTGATGTAGTATAGCATCACTGTTGCAGAGTCTGGCTGAGTGGCACCATGCGTTTTGTCTGACCGCGACAGCGATCACTGCGAATCGCGTCTGCCGTTGGGTACAATAGGCGTACAATCCACTGATCTGAGGCAGCGTCTCGGACGATGGTTTAGACAAGGAGTGCACAACCGATGAAAGCAGTCCGCATCCACGCCTACGGCGGCAACGAAGTGCTGCGCCTGGACGACCTGCCGACGCCCGCGCCGATCTTCGCGGATGACGTGCTGGTGCGCGTGCGATCGAGCAGCGTCAACCCGGTCGATTGGTTCACGCGCGCCGGACACATGAGCAGCATGATCGCGCTTCCCTTCACGCTCGGCTGGGATGTGGCTGGCGTGGTCGAGGCGGTCGGCTCGGCGGTGACGCATGTCGCGCCCGGCGACTCGGTCTACGCCATGATCATGATGCGCGGCGGGGGCTATGCCGAATACGCGCTCGTCAAGGCGTCCGAAGTAGCGCGTAAGCCCGCCAGCGTCCCCGACAACGAAGCGGGTGCTATTCCGGCTGTGGCGCTGACCGCGTGGCAGGCGCTCGACGGCGCGGGCATCGTGTCGGGTCAGACGGTGCTGATTACGGGCGGCGCGGGCGGCGTCGGCACTTTTGCCGTACAGCTCGCTGTCGCGCGCGGCGCCATCGTGATCGCCACCGCGTCGGCGCGCAATCACGACTTGCTCCGGTCGCTCGGCGCGTCCGAGGTGATCGACTACAATACCACCCGCCTGAATGATGCGGTCAGCGGCGTCGATGCGGTCGTCGATACCGTCGGCATGACCACCGCCGCCGAAGCACTGCCGACGATCAGACGCGGCGGCGCCATCGCTGGCATCGCCGGGGTGCCCGATGAACGCACAGCCGCGCAGCACGGCGTGCGCACAGCGGACATCGGCGTCGAGCCGAGCCGTGACCAGCTCGCCCAGATCGCGGCGCTGATCGACAGCGGACAGGTACGCCTGATCCTCGATCGCGCCGTCACGCTCGACCATGTGGGCGACGGTTTCGCGCACAGCGAGAGCGGACACGCGCGCGGCAAGATCGTCATCCAGATTTAACGTGATACGCAAAACGATTGAACACGCAGGCGCGCAGGCGCGAAGAAAAAATAAGGAACCTCACATGACAAAAATCCCTTTGGTCGATCTGAAGGCACAATACGACAGCATCAAGCCGGAGATAGACGCTGCGATCGCCCGCGTGATCGCCAACACCAGCTTCATCGGCGGCAAAGAGGTCAGCGACTTCGAGTCGGCATTCGCGCGCTTTCAGGGCACGCGCCGCGCGGTCGGCGTCGCCAGCGGCACCGCCGCCCTGTTTCTGGCGCTGGAGGCGGTCGGGGTCGGTTTTGGCGACGAGGTGATCACCACCCCGCACACTTTCATCGCCACCGTCGAGCCGATCGAGCAGTTGGGCGCCAGGACGGTGTTCGTGGACATCGACCCGGCGACCTTCAACATTGACCCGGCAAAGATCGAGGCTGCGATCACCGAGCGCACCAAAGCGATCGTCCCGGTGCATCTGTATGGACAACTGGCGCCGATGGAGGCGATCATGGCGATCGCCCGGCGGCATGGTCTGCGCGTGATCGAGGACGCGGCGCAGGCGCACGGCGCCGAACGCGACGGCAAACGCGCGGGCGCCTGGGGTGATGCCGCCTGTTTCAGCTTTTACCCCGGCAAGAATTTGGGCGCCTATGGCGACGGCGGTGCGGTCTGCACGAATGACGAGGCGATCGCCGACGCGATCGCCAAGCGCCGCGATCACGGACGTATCAGCAAGTACGCCCACGACGAGATCGGCTACGGCGAACGCCTGGATGCGCTGCAAGCCGCCATCCTGGGTGCCAAGCTGCCGCACCTGAATGGCTGGAACGACGCGCGTCGCCATCATGCCGCGTTGTACGATATGGCGCTCCGTGAGGTCGAGGGGGTGTGTACGCCCTGGGCGGATGCGCGCAGCGGGCACATCTATCATATCTACTGCCTGAGCGTGGTCGGAGACCGGGATGCCATCCTGAAAGACCTGAACGCGCGCGGGGTCGGCGCGGGCATTCACTATCCGATCCCCTGTCATTTGCAGGGCGCGCTGGCGCATTACAAGCAGCGTGCGGGCGCCTACCCGCACAGCGAGCGCGCTGCCGCGTCGATCATCAGCCTGCCAATCTACCCGGAAATGACCAGTGCAGACGTGGAGCAGGTCGCCGCGACCCTGGCTGAGGTCATGGAAGCGCATCGATGAACACGCCCGCGGCTGCATCAGAATGGACGACGATCGTCGGCTTAGAGATTCACGCTGAACTGCTGACCCAGAGCAAGATGTTCAGCGCCTGCCCGGTCGTGGACAGCGTGACCGCCCCGCCCAACAGCGCCGTCGATGCGGTCTCGCTCGGTCTGCCTGGCACGCTGCCTGTGATCAACCGCGAAGCGATCGAAATGGCGCTGCGCGTCGGGCTGGCGCTGCACTGCGACATCCCGCCGATCAATCAGTTCGCGCGCAAGAGTTATTTTTACCCCGACCTGCCCAAAGGCTACCAGATCAGCCAGTACGACCGCCCGATCAGCGTCAATGGCTACCTGGATATCGATCTGGCGGACGGCATGCAAAAGCGCATCCGGGTGCGCCGCGCCCATCTCGAAGAAGATACGGGCAAGCTGGTTCACACCACCGAGGGCAGCCTGGTCGATTACAACCGCGCGGGCGTGCCACTGCTGGAGATCGTCACCGAGCCGGACATCCATTCGCCTGAAGAAGCCGAGGCGTTCACCCGCAAGCTGCGGGGCATCCTGCGTTATCTGGGTGTCAACGATGGCGATATGTCCAAAGGGGTGATGCGCGTCGAGCCGAATATCAGCGTCAGACACAAGGACGATATCGGCTATCGCACCCGTACCGAGGTGAAAAATCTGAACAGCATCCGCGCCCTCTACAAGTCGATCGAGTACGAGACCGCGCGTCAGATCGCGGCGTGGGAGAGCGACGAGGGCGTGCGTCAGGCGACAATGGGTTGGGATGAGGTGCGCGGACGCACCACGCTTCAGCGTTTCAAAGAGAGCGCCGAAGAATACCGCTACTTTCCCGAACCTGACCTGCCGATCATCGAGGTCAGCCGCGAATGGGTCGAGCGGGTGCGCGCTGGCTTGCCGGAGCTGCCCGACGCCAAACGCGCGCGCTTCATCGACGCACTCGGTCTGAGCGCCTACGACGCAGGCGTGCTGACGGCGGAGCGCGTGATCGCGGATTACTACGAGGCGGTCTTGTCGGCGGGCGCCGCGCCCAAAAGCGCCGCCAACTGGATCATCGGCAGCCTGTTCGCGCTGGTCAACAAAGAGGGCGCCGATGTGGAGTCGATCGCCGGGCGCGTGAGCGCGGAGTCACTGGCGGCGCTGGTCGCGCGTGCTGACGCCCGCGTCATCAACAAAGGCACCGCCGCCGAGGTGCTGGCGGAAATGTGGACGACGGGCGCGCATCCCGACGCCATCATCGCGGAGCGCGGCTTGGCACAGGTGTCGGACACGGGCGCGATCGCGGCGGCGGTGCAGGGCGTGCTGGATGCCGATCCCAGGTCGGTCGCGGACTATCTGGCGGGCAAGGACAAGGTGGTCGGCGCGCTGATGGGACAGGTGATGCGGGCGCTGGGCGGCAAGGGTGATCCGGCGGTCGTGCGCGAGACGCTGTTGTCGATGCTGGCGTCAAAACGCGATTCGTGATAGAATAGATGTTCTGTAGGACGTCCGATGGGCGTCCATCTGGTGAGGCGCAAAGGAGCGCAGACATGGCAGGATGGCAGCAGGTGATCATCGTCGGCAATCTGGGGCGCGATCCTGAAATGCGCTATACCCAGGGCGGCATCCCGATCTGTAATTTCAATGTCGCCGTGACGACCATCAGCGGGGGCGGTCAGGGTGGGCAGCAGGGGCAGCAGGGCGCCGAACGTCAGGAAAAGACGGTCTGGTTTCGAGTCGCGGCATGGCGCGAACTGGGCGAACGCTGTCAGCAGTTTCTCGCCAAAGGAAAACAGGTGATGGTCATCGGAACGATCGATGTCAGCGCCTATATGGACAAGGCTGGACAAGCGGCGGCGGGATTGGAATTGACCGCGCGCGATGTGCGCTTCCTGGGCAGTCGTGAGGATGGCGGCGGTCGTGACGACGGGGGCGAGCCGAGCAGCGGCGGACGCGGCGATTACGGCGCGTCGAGCGGCGGTGGACGCGGCGGCAACTATGCCCCACAGTCGGGTAACACTGACGACATTCCGTTCTAGCGAACGAATCTGTCCAGCGAATGAATCTGCACACGGCACCCCTCTCTCGCGCCAGCGAACGAGGGGTAGTGGTGAATTCAGGTGATCACGGTCTTCGCTGCGGACGCATAACAATGCGTCCGCTCAAAGACAATCACCCCCGCTCACCAACAGCAGTAGCCCCCGTCGATCACCATATCCGATCCGGTCACATAATCGGACGCCTCACACGCCAGATACACGCACGCCCCTTGCAGATCGGTCACCTCCGCCATGCGTCGCATCGGGATCAGGTTCATCCACACGGGCAGCACCTCCTGACCGAGGGGCGTCGCCAGTAAATCTTCCACCAACTGGGTGCGGGTATAGCCAGGGCTGATGCTGTTGACACGCACGCCGCGCGGCGCCCATTCCGCCGCCAGTGAGCGCGTCAGGTGGATGACTCCGGCTTTGCTGGCATTGTAGGCGGCTTGATTTTGCGGGGTATTGGCGATGTGGGCGGACATCGAGGCGGTGTGAATGATCTTGCCATAGCCAGCGGGCAGCATCACCCGCGCTTCGGCTTGCGCGCACAAAAATACGCCCTTGAGATTAATGTCCAGCATCCGATCCCAATCGCGTTCGCTCATGTCCTCGGAATCGACCCACTGCCCGATCCCGGCGTTGTTGACGCCGATCGTCAGCGCGCCCCAGGTCTGGATGATCGTCTCGACCATCGCCGCCACGTCGTCGGGGCGGGTGACATCGGCGCGAATGGCGAGCGCGCGCACCCCTTTTTGCGTCAGCTCGTGCGCGACTGTCTCCGCCGACTCGATCGAGATATCGACGACGGCGACCGACGCGCCCGCGTCCGTCAGTGCGTGAGCAAAGGCGCGTCCGATGCCCTGTCCGCCTCCCGTGACCAGCGCGGTCTTGCCGTCGAGACGGAAACGGTCGAGGATCGGACGGGCCGACAGTACCGGATCGGTCGTGGTAGTCATGATGAGGCTTGCTCCTGGTCGGGTGCGACCGCAATTTGTACTTTGACGCTGGTGGGCGGCATGTGCAGCGCGTAATCGAATGCCTGCACACTGTCGGTAAAGGCGAACGTATCGGTGATCAGCGGCGAGCGGCGCGTGCATCTCGATGTCACGGATGCGCAGCTCGTGCTGCCGTTCCAGGATCAACGCTTCCATTGAAGCGCCTCCTTCTCATCAGAACGCGATTGCCCTGTCTTCGTCCCTCGTCAAGCCGAGTGCCACAAACAGTGCAACCACATCGTGCGCTTTTCCTTCTGAGCTTCATTCTACATTAAACCGGATGACCGAAGTTGTTTCACCCATTGTGGCACACAGGGAAAGTTAAACGGCTAAATTATAGACTGCCATCCGGCGATTGACCGTACACCTGGCAGGAGGTAGTCGGATGTCTCACGCCAAAACGCGCCAAAGCGCCAGCACGAGTCACCCCGACTCACCGGGACACCGCAGCGCGCGATCCATTACTCTTACCCTGTCACTGAGTTAACAGGTGACATAAGGTCGTTCGATGTTGTTCAAAACAATTCAGGAGAAACAGAATGAAACGGTTCGCATGGTTGTTGGTGATGACGGTGCTGTTCGGTGTGATGTCGTTGAGCGCTCAGGAAACAATGGAGGGTGGGTTGGAAGAAGTGACCGCCGACTCTGCTGCTTACTGGGGAAAGACAGTGACGCTGGAAGGCACGTTGGTGGAATATCTCAACAGCACCATCTTCGTCCTGGGTGAAGGTGCTGCCCTCGACGATGACCGCGTGCTGGTGATCAACGACACCGGACGCCCGCTGCCCGCCAACTTCATTCGTGGCAGCCGTATCAGCATCACGGGCGCCGTCCTGCCCTCGTTCGATGCGCGCGCCAACGATGTCAATGCTGCTCCGTTCATCGACAACGTGATGAACGACCCGAACCGCTTTCCGATGATGTCGGGCGGGACGATGATGGGCACCGACATGACTGGCACGAGCGTACAACCCGGTGAAGCGGGTCAGACCAGTCCTATGCTCGTCGGCACGGCGATCGCGCCAGTGATGACGACCGACCCGATGATGGCAACGATCGATCCGATGATGATGGCGACAGTTGACCCGATGATGGCAACGGTCGATCCGATGATGATGGCGACAGTTGACCCGATGATGATGGCAACAGTTGACCCGATGATGGCGACCCCCGCCATGATGATGCCGATGAACCCGATGGATATGGGTTACGAAGATTCGCTGGCGTTCTACTACGGCGGCGCGCTGCCTGAAGAATTCTACCTGTACACGATCGTGCGCCTGAGCGACTTCAGCGGCTCGATGCTGCTGCCGCAAGGGTAAATCCAACCGCGCGGACGTTGCGTACAGGTGAGCGGGCGCACGCAATGTTATGCCGTCCCTACGAGGGCGGTGCGCGCGGTTGATCGTGCGGTTCAGCCACAGGACTCCTTCCCCATTTACGTAGGGGAAGGGGTTTTTCTATTTTTTCACCCCGCGTTATACTGGGCAGCATGACGACACACACCAGCCCCTCCACCATCACAATCACCCTCATTCACGGCGATGGTATCGGCACCGAGGTCATTCCCGCAGCGCGGCGCGTACTCGAAGCGCTCGCTCTGCCGCTGACCTTCCGCGACGCTGATGCCGGGTTCGGCACGTTCGAGCGCGTCGGCACCGCGCTGCCCGACGCGACTCTGCGCGCCTGTTCCGAGTCGGACGCGGTACTATTCGGCGCTACGCAGTCCCCGATGACCAAAGTCGAGGGCTATGCCAGCCCGATATTGGCGCTGCGGCGGCATTTTGACCTGTACGCCAACCTGCGTCCGGCGGTCGCGGACGGGATCGATCTGCTGATCGTGCGCGAAAACACCGAAGGGCTGTACAGCGGACGCGAGCGCGTCGAGGATGACGGCGAAACCGCCATCACCGAGCGCGTGATCACCGGACGGGCGTCGCGGCGGATCACGGCTGCCGCGTGCGCGTGGGCGCTGCGGCGGCGGCAGCGGCTCACCATCGTGCACAAGGCGAATGTCCTTAAAGAGACGTGCGGACTGTTCCGCCGCGCGGCGCTGGAGGTGACGGCAGGGTATCCCGCCCTGCGCGTCGAGGAAATGCTGGTCGATACGGCGGCGATGCGGCTGGTGCAGGAAGCAGGGCGGTTCGACGTGATCGTCACCACCAACTTATTCGGCGACATTCTCAGCGATATCGCCGCCGGACTGACCGGCGGACTCGGTATCGCGGCGTCCGCCAATGTCGGTGAAGGGCGCTTTGGCGTGTTTGAACCTGTACATGGCAGCGCCCCTGACATTGCCGGGCAGGACAAAGCTGATCCACGCGCAGCGATTCTGAGCGCGGCGCTGATGCTGGCACATCTGGGGCAGCACAATGCCGCGTCGCGGGTGCGCGCCGCCGCCTATGCCACGCCGCACAGCGGATCGACGCGCGCCACCACCGATGCCGTGATCGCGGTGCTGCCATCGATGGCAGGCGAACCCAGCCCATCGGTGTAGCCGACTCCTCTTCGCGTCTTCATATTCAATCTTTTTTTCTTCTTCCGTTTCTTCTTCAGATGCTTTCAATCCCTCAGGAGACCGACCCATGCCACAGATCGCAGTGCAGCTTTATACCGTGCGCGACGCGCTCGCCTTTAAGCATGAGGTTAGCAGGGCTGAGGTCATATGAATCGACAGCCCGGTGATCTGTCAGATTTGACGCTCGCCGTCTTGAAAATCGAGGCGGTAAATTACAGCCAGATATTAAAGTATCAAGCCATCTCATCGCTCTATGGTGTCAGCGACGGCAAAGCCATCGGGACATTTGTTGAGCAGGGGCTGCGTCATTATCTTGCCGAACGCTATAATTTTAAGATGGGAAACTCCGCTCTGGGAATAGGATTTTCCAACACTCAATGTCGATCTAAAAGTAACCTCCATGAGGCAGCCACAATCGTCCAGTCCTTTTCGGGATGCCAGCCAAAAAATATATGGTTTAGGATATTCTCTGCTGGTTATTGGCTATGATAAATCTGACAATGCAGACTTACAAAGCACCATCCCGGACATCAAGCATGTAATCTACATCGCTGCCGATAGAACCGCTGATTATCAGACGACGTTTGGACTCTTGGAAATTTTGCGTCGCAACGGAAATACTGAAGACATCGAGGCTTTTTTGGAGGAACGCAATCTCCCCCTCGATGATGTTGGACGCCAGCAGTTAGCGCTGCGTATCATGTCACAGCCACCCCCATTGGGGTATCTGACAATTTCAAACGCGCTGCAATGGCGATTACAATATGCCAGGGTGATTACAACATCATCTTTGAAAACCGTGGAAGGGCTGGAGGATTTACTTGCGCAAAGAATGGGGTGATTTTCAAACGCCTTTGGGCTTGGTCGAACAGGTCATTGCCTTTTTGCAAACGCGCGGTGAGCGTTGGCAGCGCGTGCTTGAGCCTACCTGCGGCGTGGGCAACTTCATTCAAGGAATTATGCGCAGTACCTTATTGGATAGCGACGCTGAAATTCAGGGAATAGAAATTCAATCATCCCATGTCGAGCAGGCATCACAATTGACCTCCGGCGATCATAAACAATCGCTCATGTTGCATTGTGCAGACATCTTCAAGTTAAATTTACACAGTGATCTGCACTGGAATAAGCGAGGTCGATTGCTGGTGATCGGCAATCCTCCCTGGGTGACGAGCGCAGAGCTTGGCACACTCGACAGCCAAAATTCCCCTCAAAAACACAACATAAAACATTTAGACGGACTCGCAGCACTGACAGGCGCATCGAATTTTGATCTTGCTGAAGCGATATTGTTAAAGCTTATCGCAGAATTAAAAGACGAACAGCCGACCATTGCGCTGTTATGCAAAACTGCGGTGGCGCGAAATGTACTACAATTTGCTCGAAGGCGCGGCTTCTCTCTTTCCAATCCCACAATCCACAAAATCAATTCTAAGCAATGGTTTCACGCGACGGTCGATGCTTGTTTATTCACCTTCGATCTGATTCCTGATTCTTTATGGCATGAAATTCCGGTTTATGCAGATCTGATGAGCGCGCAGCCGCAGCAAGTGATGCTGGTAGAGCATAATGGACTGGTTGCCGATAAAGAGGCATACCAAGCCAGCATCGCTATCGAAGGGAAATTCCCGTTCATCTGGCGTCAAGGGATTAAACACGACGCTGCTGACATCATGGAGCTGCGCCGTCTGGCAAGCGGATCATTACAAAACAAACTTGGTGAGGAGATGATCCTTGAAGAGGAATTTATATATCCGTTGTTGAAAAGTTCTGATCTGTTTCATCAAAAATTCAATGGACACCGCCACGTCATTGTCACACAACATCATATCGGGCAAAAAACCGCGCATTTGCAAACTCAGGCACCGCTTTTGTGGGCTTATCTTGAAGCACACTTATCGACGTTCGAGCGCCGCAAATCATCTATTTATGTGGGAAAACCCAAATTTTCCATTTTTGGGATTGGAGGTTACAGCTTCGCACCCTATAAAGTCGCTGTTTCCGGTCTACATAAGACTGCTCGCTTTAGCGTCGTTTTACCGATACAGAATCGCCCGGTTATGCTCGATGACACATGCTATTTTGTGCCATGTCGATCTTTAGAACAGGCTCTGTTGATGGAGGCGCTGCTCAATAGTGCGATATGTCAACACTTTTTAACAGCAACTCGTTTTGAAGACAGCAAACGACCAATAACTAAAGCGTTATTACAGCCTATAAACCTGAAGGCAGTTTTTGACCATATAGAAAAAGTGGAGTTACAGCACATCCTGGAGGAAATGCAGCATCGGTATGGTTTTGGAAATTCAACAGTTTCAATTTCTTTTCCAGAAAATCTCGCTGTGCTGCTTTCAGAGGGCGATATACAGTTAAGTTTCTAGGCTATACTTCTCATTTTATCCATACGCGGAACTGTAAAACCTGGAGCGATACACCATGCCACAGATCGCATTGCAGCTTTATACCGTGCGCGACGCGCTCGCTCATGACTACCAAGGAATCATCCGCCAGATCGCCGGGATGGGCTACGACGGCGTAGAAGCGGCGGGCATGTACGGCGAAAGCGTCCAGTCAGCGCGCGCGCTGTTCGACTCGCTGAACCTCACCGTACCTTCGGCGCATCTGCGCGTGATCGATGACGCCGACTCGCGTAAGCAGGCACTCGACGACGCGGCGGTCTTAGGCGCCCGCTATGCCGTGGTGCCGTTCATCCCGCCCGATCAGTTCGGCAGCGTGGAACAGGTCGCCGGTCACTGCGATCGTATCAACGCGGCGCTGGCAGACGTGAGCGCGCGCGGGATGCGCCTGCTGTATCACAACCATGCCTGGGAGTTCACCGCGACGGCGAACCTGGGCGAACGCACGCCGTTCGAGATCATGCTGGAACAGCTCGACCCGGCGGTCGGCTTCGAGATCGACACCTATTGGGTGCAGCACGCGGGCATGAATCCATCGGCGGTGATCTCCCAGTTGGGCGAGCGCGCGCCGCTGCTGCACATGAAGGACGGCAATCCGGGCACCGATGAGGCGATGATGGCGGTCGGAGACGGTCAGGTCGATTTTGTCGGCATCATGCGTGCCGCACAAGCCGACTGGTGGATCGTCGAGCTGGATCACCACGACGGGGATATGCTGGAGGCGGTCGCCAAAAGCGCCGGCTATCTGAAGAGTCTGACGGGGTAAGCTGGCACACGAGGGGAGGCGATTCGCCTCCCCTGTTTCATGCTATGATCGAGACACCTGTCCATTGGCTGTATCGAGGCGATCATGCGTTCCACAGGCACATTGAACGCCCCTTCTGTAGCGTTGGATGCGCCCGCCGACCTGGATGCGCTCACCATTCGTGACGTATTCCCGATCTCGGTGGCGCTGTACGAAAAGCTCGGCAGAAGCGGCGACCTCACTCCTGATGATAACGTGGAACTGATCTACGGACGGATCGTCAAAAAGCCGATGAAAAACGAAGCTCACACGCTGGTTCTCGGTCTGCTCTCCGATTGGCTTAAAGATAATCTTCCGGCTGGTTGGTTCGCTGCAAGTGAAAGTCCGATCCTGCTCGACAGCAGTATGCCAGAACCCGATATGACCGTTGTGCGCGGCAGCCGGCGCGATTATGCCGAGCGCCGCTTCACGCCGAGCGATATAGGCTTGCTGGTCGAGGTCGCGGACAGCACGCTGACAGGCGATCGCGGCATCAAACTGCATATGTACGCCGAGGCGGGCATTGTCGCCTACTGGATCATCAACATTCCTGATCGCCAGATCGAAGCCTACACGCAGCCGCGTATCGAGCAAAATGGCACAGCACGCTATGCCACCCAGACGATGTACACAGCCGATGACAGCCTGCCGCTGCTGCTGGACGGCGCGGCGATCGCGGCGATCCGGGTCGCTGACCTGCTGCCCTAACGCCGCGCTCAAGAATTACGAATGAATACCTCTGTTTCATGCTATGATCGAGACACCTGTCCATTGGCTGTATCGAGGCGATCATGCGTTCCACAGGCACATTGAACGCCCCTTCTGTAGCGTTGGATGCGCCCGCCGACCTGGATACGCTCACTATTCGTGACGTATTCCCGATCTCGGTGGCGCTGTACGAAAAGCTCGGCAGGAGCGGCGACCTCACTCCTGATGACAGCGTGGAACTGATCTACGGACGGATCATCAGGAAGCCGATGAAGAACGAAGCGCACATCCTGGTCAGCAATTTGTTGAACAGATGGCTGAATCGAGTCCTGCCGGATGGTTGGTTCGTCTCGATCGAGAACCCAGTCGCGCTGGATTGGAGTATGCCTGAACCGGACGCCAGCGTCGTGCGTGGGACAGAGCGCGATTATGCCGAGCGCCGCATCACGCCGGGTGACATTGGGTTGCTGGTCGAAGTGTCAGACAGCACGCTGACAGGCGATCGCGGCATCAAACTGCATATGTATGCCGAGGCGGGCATTGTCGCCTACTGGATCATCAACATTCCTGATCGCCAGATCGAAGCCTACACGCAGCCGCGTATCGAGCAAAATGGCACAGCACGCTATGCCACCCAGACGATGTACACAGCCGATGACAGCCTGCCGCTGGTGCTGGACGGCGCGGCGATCGCGGCGATCCGGGTGCGAGATTTACTTCCCTGAATGGCTGGAAAGGCGGTGTAACGAAAAATATTCTGGTGCAAAAGGACCGGCTTGCTCCATGCTCACGCCAATTTTAGCCACTAAACTTTATATCCCCCCGCCCCGTCCTGAAGTTGTCATGCGCTCTCGCTTGCTCGCGCGGTTGAACGAGGGTCTGCACGGCAAGCTGACTCTTGTCTCTGCTCCGGCTGGCTTTGGGAAAACCACGCTGATCAGCCAATGGGTTGCCGGTTGTGGACGAGCAGTTGCCTGGTTATCGCTGGATGGGGGAGATTATGATCGCGATCCAACACACTTTCTGCATTATGTGATCGCCGCGTTACAGCGCGTGGCAGCAGGGGATATTGGAAAAGGAGTGCTGGCGGCGTTACTCCAATCGCCTCAGCCGCCCCTTGAAGCGATTCTGGTCGCACTGCTCAACGAAATTGACACGATCTCGGATAATTTCCTGCTTGTGCTTGACGATTACCACCTGGTTGAGTCACTGCCGCTGGATCAGTCGCTCACCTTTCTCCTGGACCACCTGCCACCGCAGATGCACCTCGTGATCGCCACCCGCGAGGATCCTCAGCTCCCCCTGGCGCGCTTCCGGGCAAGGGGACAGTTGACTGAGCTGCGTGCCCCCGACCTGCGCTTTACCATCACCGAAGCCGCCGAATTTCTCAACGAGGTGATGGGATTGAATCTCTCAGCAGCAGATGTCGCCACCCTCGAATCGCGCACCGAAGGCTGGATTGCGGGTTTACAACTGGCAGCGCTCTCCATGCAGCGACGAACAGATACCGCCAGTTTCATCCAGGCTTTCACGGGCAGCCATCGCTTCGTGCTGGACTACCTGACTGAAGAGATTTTGCAGCGCCAGCCGGAAGCTGTTCGAGATTTCCTGCTAAAAACCTCTATTCTCAACAGATTAAGCGGTCCCCTGTGCGATGCGGTCACCGAGCAACCAGATGGACACGGGATGCTGAAAGCCCTGGAGCGAGGCAATCTGTTCGTCGTGCCGCTCGACGATCAGCGTCAATGGTATCGCTACCATCACCTCCTCGCGGATGTTCTGCAAACGCATCTGATGGATGAATCGCGCTATCAGGTGTCCACGCTGCACCACCGGGCAAGCCTATGGTATGCACAGCACGGTTTGTGGTCGGATGCTATCCGTCATGCGCTTGCCGCCGAAGATTTCGAACGGGCGGCAGACATGATTGAGTTGAACGGGTCGGCAATGCAAGCAAATTTCCAGTCCGCTACCTGGTTTTGCTGGGTAAAGGCACTGCCCGACGAACTGGTGCGCACTCGGCCCGTGCTCAGTGTTTGGTATGCCTATGGATTGTTCGGCAGTGGCGATATGGAGAGCGCGGAAACCCACCTGAAGAACGCTGAACGATGGCTGAAACCTGCCGAAGATGTGGATGAATGGACGGAGAACCCATCAGCCAAAATGGTCGTCGTGGACAAAGAGTCGTTTCGATCTCTCCCTGCGACAATCGCTACTGCCCGCGCTTATCGTGCCCAGGCGCTCGGCGACATACCCGGCGCGGTAAAGTATGCCTCCCAGGTCTTCGAACTCATCCCGCAGGAAGACCAACTCAGGCGCGACCAGGCGGCTTCACTCCTGGGGCTTGCACACTGGTCAAACGGGAATCTGGAAGCTGCCGACCGGATTTTCACCGATTATACGATGAAACTACGGGCTGCCGGTGACATCGCGCACGCCATCAGCCCAACGTTTGTTCTGGCGGATATCAGGATGGCGCTGGGGCGGTTACGCGAGGCCGAGCTTACACTCGATCAGTTGTTGCAACTTGTGCTGGATCAGGGGGAACCGCTGCCATTGGATACGGCTGAGTTGTACCGGGGACTCAGTGAGCTGCACCGTGAACGGGGTGACCTGAATGCCGCAGTGCAGCACCTGCGGAAGAGCAAGGAGCTAGGCGCACAATCCACCTTGCTGGATTGGCAGCGTCGTCTGTGCCTTGCTGAGGCGCGACTGAAGCAAACCCAGGGAGACCTGGATGGCGCACTCCAATCGCGGCAAAGCTGGTTATCGCCGTGACCACGGTCAAAACGCATGTCAAGAATATCTTCGAGAAACTTCAGGTGACGAATCGCTTTCAAGCCATCGCCCGCGCCAAAGAGTCAGATCTGCTGTAACACGCGGTCTGATCTGCAAATATCCTCCTCCTTCTCCCCCCGTAGAATGATGTTCCTCCGTTGCGTTTCGACTATGCTACGCAGACAAATAACGCATCGATATCCTTGAGGAATACGAAAGTCGCCATGAACACATACCGAAAAACCGCCATCATGGTCGGGTTACTCTGCCCCATCTTCATTCAAGAGATGGTGATGGCAGTCTGGCTGATCGTGAAAGGTTTCAACCCATCCACCGTCGCCGCCAAATCAACGGCAGCGAGTACACCCCAAGTTCAAATGAGTACAGCGAGATAAGGTTCCCAAATGAAAGCCATCGTCTATACACGATATGGATCACCAGATGTGCTTCACCTGCAAGAGATTGCAAAACCGGTGCCCAGGAACAATGAAGTCCTGGTCAGAGTCCGTGCGACAACGGTCACCGCTGGGGACTGGCGTATGCGAAAGGCTGACCCATTCGCTGCCAGACTATACAATGGTCTCATCAGACCGATGAAAGTAACGGTATTAGGTTTTGAACTGGCGGGGGAAATTGAGTCAATCGGCAAAGATGTCCGACGGTTCAAGGCAGGGGATCAGGTTTTTGCCTCCTGTGGTTTTGGGTTTGGCGCTTATGCTGAATACAAATGTCTGCCCGAAGATGGCGTCATGGCGATCAAACCAGCCAATATGAGCTATGAGGAGGCGGCGCCCGTCCCAAACGGAGCAACTCCGGCACTCCATTACCTCAGAGATAAGGGAAACCTCCAGAGCGGACAACGTGTGCTTATCATTGGCGCTTCGGGAAGCGTTGGCACCTATGCAGTGCAGATTGCCAGGTATTTTGGGGCTGAAGTGACCGGCGTCTGTAGTACAGGGAATATTGAACTGGTCACATCGCTTGGCGCCGATAGCGTCATCGATTACACCAGCCAGGATTTCGCGGAAGCAAGCGCACGCTATGATCTGATCTTTGACGCCGCTGGTAAAAGCTCGGCGTCAAAATCCAGGAAAGCACTGACTCAGCAGGGCGTCTACCTCACAATTATGAAGGGGGGAGGAAGCCAAAGTGAGCGGACGCGCGCTCTGGTTTTCCTCAAAGAGATGATCGAGGCGGGGAAGTTAAAGTCGGTCATCGACAGATGCTATCGCCTGGAGCAGACTGACGAGGCTCACCGGTATGTTGACATGGGGCAGAAAAAGGGACACGTAGTCATCACGGTGGAATCCAACACAACAGCCGGGCATGGTAACAAAATATAGGTCTCATCGTCTTTCGTGGGCTTTACCTGCTGAGGGAAACAGCGTGAAGGGTATGGAGGGTGGTCGAAAATCGAGACGACCCCTCCCTTGAGAGTGAATGCGTGATTCTGACTGTAAATGAACAGCTCTTTACCCACCGCCGCGCTGCCCTGCCTGAAATTGTTCATGCCGTATGGTGTTGGGCAACATCATCACAACACCGGCGCGTCTTGATCCACATACGGCACATCCAGCCCAAAGCCGGCATAATGCGGATCGGGCAGCGCCAGACCGAGCGCGTGCGCGGCAGCCAGCTCGCCCGCCGCTGGCGCGGTCATCACCCCGTGTCCGACATGCGCCACCGACAGGATCAACCCCGACACATCGGGATGCGGACAGATAATGGCGCGCTCGCTCTCGTAGCCGTGACGCGACCCATCGGCATCGACGCGGTACGCCGCTGTCTCGTCGCGGTACACATAATAGCCGATGTTGTGATGCAGCCCACGTAAATATTTCGGATCGTTGAAGCCCTCCCCCTCGCCGTGATCGAACTGGCGTGCCAGCAGCGCGAGCGTCAGCGACGGGAAGCGCGGGTCTTTCAGCCGCGCCAGGTGATCGCTCGGCTCCAGTACAGCGTCATGGTCGGGATTCGGCGTCAGCTCCGGCGCCCATTTGCTGTGCCAGCGGTATTCCCAACCGAAGATCGCGCCGGTGCCAGCTTCAGGACGGACATGTGGCGAGGGTGACTCCCCGATCAGCATCGGCATATCGTCGGTGAACCCGGCATGACGATACCCGGTCGTGAAGCTCTGACGCGGACGCAGGATCACTGGCAGCGCGATCCCCGACTCGCGCGCGACCACAGGCGCCCATCCGCCCGCTGCCAGCACCACGATCGGCGCGTGAATGGTGCCATAGGGGGTATGCACGCCGACGACCCGTCCCGACTCGTGCGTGATCGTCGTGCCGTCGATGCCGAGCAGCACTCTGGCATGGGGCGCCGCTCTGACGAAGGCGTGAATGAGCGCGTTGGAGTCGAGCCACCCGGCGATCGGGTCCCATTTGGCGGCGATTACGGCGCGTCCGATCGTCGGGAAACGGCGCTGCACTTCGTCGTGATCCAGGTATTCGATATGGCGCAGCCCGATGCTGTGCAGATGCGCCACGTCGCTGCGCAGGCTGGCGGCGTGCGAATCGGTCATCGCCAGAAACAGGTAGCCGCGTTCTTTCAGATGAATCGACGCCGACGCCCCTTCGCTCAGTTCGTCGTCGGCATGATGAAACACTTCGACGCTGCGCCGCATCTGCGCCATCAGCGGCAGCGCGGGCCAGCAGGTGCGGTAATTTTCCAGCGATGCCAGCGAGCTGCCCGCGCCCAACCGTTCTTCACGCTCGATCAGGATCGTTCTGATGCCGGGATGCGCCCGTTCCAGCGCCCAGCACGCCGCCGCGCCCGTCGGTCCGCCGCCGATGACGATCGCGTCGGCGCTGGTGGGCATGTCGTCGGCGCCAGGACGGACAAGAAAACGGTCACCGGGAAGCGAAGCAGACATGGCGTGACTCCAGATACGGCGATCGGCGCAGGGACGCATGACGATGTGTCTGCGTGAAAGATACCGCAAAATGCACACGCACGCGATTTCTCAAATCTGATTATGCCTGGGTGGAACCAGCGGGTGCAGCTCCAACCGTGATGCCGGAGAGCGCCTCCAGCGCCTTGACCAGCGCGTGATTGCCCTCGTGACCGAGACCCTGCGCTTGCAGCACACGATAGAGGTTGTCGATCAGGCTGGTCGCCAGTGCCGGGACGCCCAGCTCGCGCGATGCCTCCAGCACCAGCCGGATATCCTTCTGCTGCAGGTCGATGGTGAAGCCAGGACGCCAATCGCGGACGATCGCCTGGGTGCCGCGATTCGACAGCATCCAGCTGCCACCGGCGCCGCCCGCGACGGCGGCGATCGTCTTCGCCAGGTCGAGTCCGCCTGCCTGCGCGAAGATCAGCGCCTCGCTGACCGCCAGCATGTTGACCACCACGAGAATCTGATTGACCAGCTTGACCGTCTGCCCCGCGCCGATCGTCCCTACATGGGTGATCGTCCTGCCCATCGCCTGAAAGACGGGCACAGCACGCGCGTAGTCGGCTTCAGCGCCGCCGACCATGATCGACAGCGTACCCTTCGCCGCGCCCTCGCTGCCACCGCTGACCGGCGCATCCAGCATCGCCGCCCCGTGTTCAGCCAGCTTTGCCGCGATCGTGCGGGTGGCGCCGGGGCTGATAGTACTCATGTCGATCACCAGCGATCCAGTACGGACGCCGTGTATGACGCCCTGATCGCCGAGCAGGACCGCTTCCACGTCGGGCGTATCGCTGACACAGGTGATGATCACGTCCGAGCGGGCGGCGAGGTCGGCGGGCGAGTCGGCACGCTGTGCGCCGCGCGCGACCAGATCGTCGGCTTTATGGGCGGTGCGGTTCCACACGGTGACGGAAAAGCCGGCAGCGATCAGGTTGCGGGTCATCCCCTGCCCCATAATGCCCAAGCCGATGAAGCCGATGCGTTCGGTCATAAGGTGCCTTTCAAAAGTGCGATTCCACAAGAAAAGCGATGCTATCCTGTAGTAGACACTACATCAAGGGACAGCGCCATGATCCAACAAAAGGTTCTGAGAAACAGCCACCGTGCCGGGACACAACCCTGTGTGTCCTTGCTTACGTTTCCTTGCGTTTCCCGCGGTTTTGTACAAAGTATCCAACATTGTTCCCAGACTGCTTGCATTGCAATCGATTGCAGCCTATACTGAAACCTGTAAACGATTTTTTGAAAAGTGGCTTCACCTTCATAATGCGGTCACTGCAATTCCATGATTGTAAAAATAATGGAGGCGCCTATCACCAGACATCCCCACACGACGACCCACCCCTGAATTTGCCATGCGGTTCAACAAATTTTACTTTACACGCTCAGGAGTGACCTTTCCATGACACCCGTGTCTCTTCGTAAGCTGTTTTTCGTAGTCGTGATAGTCGGCTTGTTCGCCGCTTTAGGCGCCGCGCAAGTGCTGGCACAAGATACCTTTATGGGCAAGACCGCTGAAGAATTGTTCCCGATCCCCGGCATCGCCGCCAACGAACAGGAACAGCGGCTGGCATTCGAGGCGCTGATGGCGGCGGGTCTGCCCGACGGCACTGCCTTTGGTGCAGGACAGACGATCACCTTTGGCGTGCTGGGTCAGGGATCGCGCGGTGGTATCAGCGGCACGATCTATTTCTGGCGCAACGCTTTTGAAGCGGCGACCGGCGCGACGCTGGAGATCATCGAGATTCCCTACAACGAACTTGGCACCACCATCCCCGCCGACTTTCTGACCGAGCAAAATACCTATGACGCCTTCATCGGCGCCGCCTGGCAGTATGGCGACTGGGTGAGCAACGGCTGGATTCAGCCGCTCGACCCCTTCATGGGCGATGCGCGTTTCCCGGAATGGGACATCGCCAACGTCGCGCCCGCTTTCGCCGCTCTGCAGCAGTGGGACGGACAGACCTACGGCACCACCAACGACGGTGATGCACAGTTGTTTTACTACCGCAAGGACATCCTGGACGACCCGGACTGGCAGGCAGCATACGAGGCGGAAGTCGGATCGCCCATGCCCAACCCGCCGACCACCTGGCAGGAACTGCTCGCCGTGACCACCTTCTTCAACGGCAAGGACTGGAACGAAGACGGCGACCCCGATGACGGCATCAGCCTGCATCTGGCGGCGGGCGGTCAGGGTCACTTCCATTACGCGACGCTGGCGGCATCGTTCGCCGTCACGCCGTCGGACGGCGATGATGCGCGCGCTGTCAGTAAATTCGACAATGTGTTCTGGTTCGACCCTGAGACGATGGATCCGCTGATCAACCAGCCGGGACACGTCCGCGCGCTGGAATTCCTGCAAGAGCTGGCGGCGACCGGGCCCGAAGCGCAGTTCGGCTGGCAGCTGGGCGAGGCGTGGGACAACTTCCTGGGCGGCAATGCCATCGCTACTTTCTCGTGGGGGGACGTAGGCTCGCTGTCTCAGGACACCAGCCGATCGACCATCAAAGGCGTGCTGGGCGCCAGCGCGATCCTGTGCTCGTCGGAGTGGTACGACCGTGAAGTCGGTGAATTCGTCATGGACACGGAAAATCCGAACTGCGTCGGCAATACGACGGGCGGATCGTGGCACCCCACCATGTCGGCGTTCACCGATACCCCGGAATTGACCTACTACTTCATGGCGATGCTGGCAAACCCAGCGATCAACTTCTACAACGCCACGACGGGTTGGCAGGGGATCGACCCCAGCAGCCTGTATCACCTGTACGCCCCGCGCGGCACCGCTGACCCGGCTGACTATGCGGCGGTTGGCTTCGACGCGGGAGACATGGAACGCTACATCGCGGCGTATGGCGACAACGTGTTCGACAAGCCGACCTACCTGACCTATCTGCGTATCCCTGGCACGCTGGAATACATCCAGGAGACGCTGGATGTGCGCCTGAGCGAAGCGATGACCGGGCAGTCCACCGCCCAGGAAGCGCTCGACGCGACGGCGAACGACTGGAACGATGTGACCGACGGGCTGGATCGGGATAGTCAGCTGGAAATCTACCAGAACGCGATCGGGTTCGTCCCGTAAATTGTTGTTCTTCCCTCCCCCATGATGCTGTGAGGGAGGGGATGCCCTAAAACTAATCCGGGCATGGCAATCGCCATGCCCTTGTATTTGCCATCACTTACAACCATGAGGTGCGTTTATGAAACTGGGCGCCAAACACGTCTTTTTACTGCCCGGCGTGATCTGGGTGCTGCTGTTCACCCTGTTTCCGCTGGTGTACTCGTTCTATCTCAGCACCACCAATTTCCGCATGGGACGCGAACCGCAAAATGTCGGCTTTGAAAATTACGCCGAAATTTTAGGATTGGATGGCGATGGTGGCGACGAAAAAGCCCGCAACACCGCTGCGTTCAGCGGATTTCTGGTGGTGGGCAGCACGACGCTGACGCTGCTGTTCGGGACGTTTGTCGCCTGGGTGTTCAATCACGATCTGCCTTTTTTGAAACAGATGCGCGCCATCATCACCATGCCGCTGTTCGCGGCGCCGATCGCGGTCGGCTTTCTGGGGGTGATCATCTTCAATGAGACCAGCGGACCCGTCAACAACATCCTGCGCGGACTGGGCGGGAACGGGGTGAACTGGATCATCGATCCGACCGGGGCGCGGCTGGCGATCCTGATCACCGATGTATGGCAGTGGACGCCATTCGTCTTCATCATCGTGCTGGCTGCCATGCAGGGTATCCCCGATGACCTGTACGAGTCGGCACGGCTCGACACCAAAAACGGCTTTCAGATTTTCCGCCATATCACCCTGCCGCTGATCGCTCCGGCACTGGGCACGGTGATGCTGCTGCGGCTGGTCGAGACGATCAAGATTCTCGACATCCCGACCACGCTCACGCGCGGCGGACCAGGGCAGATCACCCAGACCTACACCTATTACATCTACGAGACGGGCTTACGCGGTTCGTTCCAGCTCGGCGATGCGTCGGCGCTGTCTTATCTGGTGGTGATCGTGGCGATCATCATCTCCAGTATTTATTTCTGGCGCGTGCGCGCCCGTTTCGACTGATCGGGAGCGAAAACATATGTCTACCATTCCCCAATCGATGCCTGTCAGCACGGCGCCCGCCGCGCGACGCACGCCGTTCGACATGCGCCAGCTCTCTCGAATCGGCATGATCCTGCTGGCGCTGGCGATCACCTTCTTCTCGCTGGCACCCTTTCTGTATGCCCTCACCACCTCGTTCAAGAGCCAGGGCGACTCGATCGACGGCACGGTCATCCCGTTTTTGCAGTATCAGCCGACACTGCTCAACTGGCAGCAGGAATTTGTCAGCGGCGGCGCGGAGACGTTCAAGGCGCTGCGCAACAGCGCGGCGATCGCCATCGGTTCGTGCATCGTAGCGACCACGCTGGGCACGCTGTCTGGCTACGGTCTGGCGCGTTTCAAATACCGGATCGGCAATCGCAATCTGGTGTCGTGGTTCATGTCACAGCGCTTTTTACCGCCGATCGCCACCGTGATCCCATTCGTGCTGCTCTTTCGTGATCTCGATCTGATCGACACCCTGCCGGGGTTGATCATCGTCAACGCGACCTTTACGCTGCCGTTTGCGGTGCTGATCATGCGCGACTATTTCGCGGATTTTCCGGCGGAACTGCGCGAGGCGGCGCTGGTGGACGGCGCCAACGAATACACCGTCTTCTGGCGGATCGCGCTGCCGCTGGCAGCTCCGGCACTGGTGGCGGCGGTGATCATCTGCTTTTCGTTTTCGTGGAACGAGTACCTGTTCGCCAGCGTGCTGACCAACCGCGACTGGAAGCCGTATCCGATGATGGTCGCCGGGACAGACTCGGTGCGCGGGATCATGTTCAACTTTGTGGCGACGCGGATGATCATCGCGGTGACGCTGCCAGTGATCCTGTCGCTGCTGGTGCAGCGCTTCATCGTGCGCGGGCTGACCTTCGGGGCAGTCAAGGGGTAGGCGCGGCGATTGATTGACCCCCGGTGCGTGCCGGGGGTATGATGATAACCAGTGAACAAGTCCTGAGGTGCAACGGTGAGCGTACAGCGCGCATTGATCACGACTGGTATGTTTTGGGACTTGCTCGATCAGGCGGAACGAGACGATCGGCGCCTGGAACTTATCGATGGCGAGATTGTAGAAGTGTCGCCTGAATTCAAACATGGGTTGCGGACACAGATATTGCAAACGGCGGTTGCCAACTACCTTGAGAATAACCCTGTTGGCGAGATTGTGAGCGAGGTTGATTTTTACATCCCGGAAGACGCGCTCAATACCCGTCGCCCTGACGCCACCCGCGCCAATCGGTGAAGGCAGTTCCAGCGAATAGCATCTCTACGATGGACGATGAGGGGTGTTTGATCAAAATAACGCGCCCCTCATCTTTCATCAAATATGGGTCATGACGCCGGGTCGGCGAACTCAACCGTGAAGGGGATCACTTGAATCACGTCGATTAGGACGCCGTTCGGGTCAACCGTGATGAAATGTCGCTGTCCGAAGTCCTCGCTCCGTAACGGAAGATGGAGCGGCAGACCCACACCCTCAATCAGTCGTGCATATTCCGCGTCGGCATTTTCGACTTCAAAATTGAGGAGCAAACCCTGAACGGGTTTACGAAATCCTTCGGGAATCGTCGCGTGTGTCGGATCGAGGAGTGCCAACTCGTACTTGCGCGCGTCGTCCTCTTTTTTCAGGCTGATGTACCAATCCGCCTCGAACACGATTGAAAAGCCGAAGTGATTGACGTAGAAATCGCGTGCATCTGCGATCTTCGGAGCGCACATCACGGGATAGAAACTGGTTAGTTGCATCGTCATTGCTCCATCGCTACAATACATACAGGCTGTATGTTTCTATGATACGTACAAACTGTATGTATGTCAAGCGGGAGCATGTTTCATAATGAAAAAAGCGGAACAGCGCGAACAGACAATGCGGACGCTGATCGAGATCGCGCGGGATAAGTTTGCGGAACATGGGTATGCAGGTGTCGCACTCGAAGATGTCGTCGCGGCGGCGGGCGTTACGCGCGGGGCGCTCTATCACCACTTTGATGGCAAAGAAGGATTGTTCCGCGCAGTGCTGAACGATGTGAGTCACGAGGTCAGCGCGCGGATCGAAGCGGCGGCAGATGCGGTGGGTGATGACTGGGAGATGTTAAAAATCGGCTGTCGTGCGTTCTTGGAAGTGGCGCTCGATCCGCATGTCGCTCGTATTCTGTTGATCGATGCCCCTGCCGTGTTGGGCTGGATGACGTGGCGTCAGATCGACGAACAAAATAGTATGCGCCTCTTGCGCGAAAAACTGACGACGCTGAGGGCACGCGGCATCATCGAAACCGCCTCGACTGACGCACTCGCGCATTTGCTGTCCGGCGCAATGAACGAACTGGCGCTGTGGATCGCGGGATCGGCGGAACCAGCCCACACACTGGACGAAGCAGCGGCGGCGCTGGATGGAATTCTGGAGCGACTGCGAGGTGCAGCGCTTCATCGTGCGCGGGCTGACCTTCGGGGCAGTCAAGGGGTAGGCGCGGCGATTGATTGACCCCCGGTGCGTGCCGGGGGTATACTCTATATACTGTGCGAATGTCGGTGAGGCAGGATGATGCAGACAGAGCGGCTGCTGATCACGGTCGATGTATTCTGGCGAATGCTGGATATGCCGGAATATCAGGACAGGAAGCTTGAGCTGATAAACGGGGAGATCATCGAAGTGGCACCCATGCCTGATCATGGTCTGTCCAGCTCTGTCATTCACGGCACGATTTTTGCGCACCTGACAGGGCATCCCATCGGCAAAGTGGTTTTCGAGGTCGATTTTTACGTACCCGAAGACCCCGGCAATACGCGCCGTCCCGATGTGGCGTTCATCACGCTGGAGCGGCCAATGCAGCTTCCCCGCCACCCGCATCCCCGTCTCGTCCGCATGTGCCACCGCTGCCTGCTACCAGTCCGCACTTCACCTCGTTCAGCATCCCGGATACCGCTCCCGCCGCCTGCCTGAGCGCCCGTTGCAGTGTCCCCTCGCTCACCCGCTGCCCGAACCAGTCGTGCGTCAGTTCCGCGATCCGGTTCAGGGGCAGGAGTTGGCAGGCGTTCAGATACACCAGCAGCGCTTTGAACCGCCCACCGTACTGCGTCGGCTGCTGCACCCCATCCGGGAATGTCGCGCTCACCTGCCGTCGGCAGTGTGGACACCGCTTCTGTTCTGCCTGATGCTCGGTGACATACAACCGCAGCGGCGGCAGTTCGAACACCTGCCGCTTGCTCACCGTTTCCACTTCCCCCTGCCTCAGGTCGTGCTGGCAGTGCGGACAGCTTTCTACGGGGTGTACCACGACCTCGTCCGGCGCTGCCACCGCCTCCAGCGTCTCGCCCTTGTGCCCCGGCTGTCCTCCGCTCGCGCGTTTCCCTTGCTCGCGCTGGCTCTTGGGAGCGGGCTTTTTCAGCCCATCGCTGCTCGGCGGCTTGCTGCTGTTGCGGCTGTGCTTGGCAAGCTGTGTCTTCAGTTCAGCGATCTCGGCGCTCAACCGCTCGATTATCTGCTGCTGTTCTCGGATTATGGCTGGGAGTT
>Ga0163154_10000799_pt1 | contig 48918 bp, 44 predicted proteins | sample OliLakLV19MP9P1_FD_148649 | JGI IMG/M metagenome (GOLD analysis project Ga0163154, IMG submission 148649) | Freshwater microbial mat bacterial communities from Lake Vanda, McMurdo Dry Valleys, Antarctica - Oligotrophic Lake LV.19.MP9.P1 | ecosystem: Environmental > Aquatic > Freshwater > Lake >...
GCGTCCATCAGTTCGTCGAAGTTCGACAGCAGTCGTTCTACGCCCGCCAGTTTGCCAATCCGCGCTTTGGTCGCGATTTCCCAGGCGCTGGCGGCGCTGACCAGCACTTCGTTCGCACTGAGCGCAATAACTCTGCGCGCTTCAGCAGAAAGCCTCTGGTCATTCGCGCACCACCACAACAGCGCGTGCGTATCGAGCAACAGCCTCATTCGCCGTTCCAAGCGGCAAGCTCAACGTCCGGCAGCGCGTCAAAGAATCCAGAATCATCAATCTCCGGCACGCGGCCTGGCCTGCGGCTGTCGTCAACCTGAGCCAGTGGCATCAAGCGCGCGTAGGGTTTTCCGGCTTTGGCCAGAATGATTTCCTTGCCCAGATGCGCTTCCTCAAGCAACTTGGAAAAGTTCGTTTTCGCTTGGTGTACGTTGATCATCATGTGGACGGACCGCTGAGCCATGTGGATGTGGACTTAGTCCATGGGCCAAGTCCGCTGCTTAGGGTAGTTCAAGTTGGCCGCTGCGTCCACTGAACTGCTTGCTGGTGCGTCCAGCTTGGCCTGCCAGCAGCCCAACCAGCGCCCTCATCACCCTGCCGGGCGCTTGGAATACCGGCAGCAGCGTTGCTGGCCAGTTTTGACCTAGAAACCTCAGCTGACCGCTTCCCATCACTCATAACGCGATGATTTTTTTTGCGACTTTTCAGCACTTTGATCAGTTCACCTATCGTGTGAGTACACTACGGGGCAGATTGCACGGTTCTGGCTGCGTTGCAACTCGTTGGAATGGAACAACTTACCCGGTCTGGCGGCGCAGCCGCCAGCCGTTCAAGCCGGCGCGCGGCATGCCGCGCAAGCTTGCCGGCTTTCACCCGCCTTCTTGCGCTTATGCCTGCACACCCATAACCCGCACACTCTACCCCGTCCAACTGAGGCCTCCAGGATGATCGAAACCGAACGCTTAATCTTGCGGGTGCCCACGCTTGACGATCTGGATCGTTGGGCGGAATTTATGGCTGATCCGGTGGCGACGCGCTACATCGGCGGTGTCCAGCCGCGCACGATGGCATGGCGCAGTCTGATGGTGGCGGTGGGTGCCTGGACTTTGACCGGCATTTCGGCATTTTCGGTGATTGACCGCGGTGGTCGATGGGTAGGCCGGGTAGGTCCTTGGCAGCCAGATGGCTGGCCGGGAAGGGAGGTGGGTTGGGGCTTGCATCCCGATGCGCAGGGGAAGGGCTACGGCATCGAAGCGGCGACCGCAGCGATCGACTACGCCTTCAATGTGTTGGATTGGGATAAGGTGATTCATTGCATTGATCCCAACAACCTGCCGTCGCAGTTGCTAGCCAAAAAGCTGGGATCCAGTCTGCTTGGGCCTGGACAGATGCCCGCACCCTATGACGCAGAGCCCTGCGATCTTTGGGGGCAAACGGCGTTGCAATGGCGGCAACGTGCTCAGGTTTGACGGGGTAAACGTGTGCGAGCACTTCAAATCGAGGCGCTGCTTGTGCACACTCCCCTGACTCCTCCAGTCGGGACCTTTCATGACAATTCGGGTTGCTTTGGTCGACGATCACGCGCTCGTGCGAGCGGCCTTTCGTTTCATGTTGGCGAGCTTTGGTGATATCGAAGTGGTGGCCGAAGGTGGCACGGGTGAAGACGCGCTGCGCATCGCGCGTGAGCTCAAGCCGGATGTCATATTGTTAGATGTCAGCATGCCGGGCATGAGTGGCATCGAAGTGACGCAGCGTTTGGTCAAAAGCGGCTCCAAAGTGCGCATTGCGATCGTCACCATGCATGGTGATGGACCGTTGCCCAAAATGCTGTTGGGCGTTGGCGCCAGCGCTTTTCTGACCAAGGATTGCAGCGCCGACGAAATGATCCGCGCGATTCGCAGTATTGAGCGCGGTGGTCGCTACGTCGCGGAAGTCATCGCGCAGCGCATGGCGCTCGCCAATGCCAGTGGCAATGCATCGCCCCTGGACAGCTTGACGCCGCGTGAATTCGAAGTGGCACTGATGTTGGGGCGCGGTGACCGCCCGGTGGATATCGGCGACCGTTTGCACATCAGCGAAAAGACCGTGCATACCTACAAAACGCGGACCTACGCCAAATTGTCGGTGCGTAACGAGGCCGAACTGACGTTGTTGCTGGTGCGCAATGGTCTACTGACCGAAATGTGAACCACTTGGGAGCGCACCTGCTGTGCGCTCCCAAGGTACACCTTCGCGACTCTTTAGATGTGTGCGCTGTCGACCTTGCGGTCTTCCCGCGCCGAGCTGGCCATGGCCTCATCTTCTGCTTTTTCGATCTCGCTGCTGGTTGATTCAGCAACTGGCGCGCCGGCGGGCTCCGTGCTTGCGGCTTCGACGCGTTCTACAAGCGCTGTTTCGCCAAGTTCGACAACCGCTGCTTGGACAACTGATACAGGCGCTTCGATCACAGCTACCAGCACTTCGCCCACAGCGACAGGCGCTTCGACTATGGCCGCAGGTTCTTCAACAACCGCTACCGGCACTTCGACGACAGCGACAGGCACTTCGACGACAGCGACAGGTACTTGAACCACTGCTACCGGCACTTCGACAACCTCCACGACGGGTGTTGTCACACCGACTAACGGGGTTGCAAATGCGGCGGCGACCCGCTCTGAAGCCTGGGCAAACAAATCGCCCGAACGTGGCAGGGACGAAGCCGGTTCAGGCGTTTGCGCAGGCGTCCCAATAGCCGTCAGCGCTGGCTCTGCAGGCTCGGCGGGCGTTTCGAGCAGCGCGCTCGCGCTGTCCAGGTCTCTGTGCGGTGCGGCTTGCACTTCAATGACCGTGTCGCTGATGACAACGGCAAGGTCGGGCAGGCTGGCTTCCACGATGGCTGGCAACACGGCGAAATTCACCCGCTTGATCGCCAATGACGGCTTCGTTGCAGCTTCAACGGGCTCGCTCGACGCTGATTCAACCGGCGCAGTATCCAAACTGTCGGCGGCCGTTGGCTCCTCGTCGTCATCGCCTTCCGCTTCCCAGTCGCCCTGGGCGTCGGCGGTGGCTGGCGTACCATCGGCGTTCGCCGCGCTGTCTTCGCGTCGACCACCCCGTCGGCGGCGACCGCCACGGCGACGACGCTTACGAGCCGGACCTTCCGCATTGGCTGCCGGGATGCTGCCGTCAGCCGCTGCACTCGGCGCCGCTTCGGCAACCACCACTGGGATATCGCTAGCCACTATCTCATTGACGGGCGGGGCAACATCGTCCGTAGGCACGGCGCTCACCAGCACGGCGATTTCGTCGGGGCTCGGTTTTACCGGTTCCTGGCGATTTTGCTCGTGGCGCTGACGCGCGGGGCGCTCGGGGCGCTCGGGGCGCTCAGGGCGCTCAGGGCGCTCAGGGCGCTCAGGGCGCTTAGCCTGCGAGTCGCGGCCCGCTTGCGTGGTTTGCGCCGGGGGAGTTGCGATTGGCGTCGGAGCCGGCGCCACCGGCAACGCTACCGGTACTGGCGCCACGAATGGCTTGGGCTTTTGTTGCTCAGGTTTGGGTTTGTTGTTGTCACGCAGACGCTGCGGGCCACCGTCGGGTCGGCGATCAGGGTTGCTGGCCGGAGGTGGCGTATTTGCCAGTCGCTCCGGACGCTCGCTGCGATCCTGACGCTGCTCGGACCGATCGGTCCGTTCTGGCCGATCCGGACGACGATCTGGCCGACGATCGCGGTCTTGCCGATGGCCACGGCCGCCGTTGGCATTCCTGTCGGTACCGGAAGCGGTCGGCGGCGTAACAACCGGAGCTGCCGGCGGCGGCGCGCTCTGACCACCAAACCAGCCCAGCATTTTGGTAAACCAACCCTTGGCCGGCGCCACGCTGGTGAGCGGCGCGGGTGCGGGTGCGGCGGCGACGGCAACCACATCTTCTTTGATGGGCGCCGGGGTCTGCGGTTGAATACGGCTGACCGCCGGTTGTTCGGCGGGCGTTTCCGTGCCGCCGCCAGCAAGCGCTTTCTCGGCGTCCGCCGATGCAGGTTTGTGCACCCGCAAATAGCTGGGACGCGAACTTTCATCCACATCGCCCGAGCGCACGCGCTGGATTTCGAATTCTGGCGTCTCGATGTGCTCATTGCCGATGACCACGATCGGCGTTTTGTGACGCAGTTCGATGGCGTTGATCGCACCGCGTTTTTCGTTGAGCAGATAGTTAGCCACCGCGGTCGGTACTTGCACCACCACCTGGCCGGTGTTGTCTTTCATCGACTGCTCTTCGATTAGCCGCAAAATCGACAGTGATAGTGATTCGACACTGCGAATACGCCCGTTACCACTGCAGCGTGGGCAAACCATCGCGCTGGATTCACCCAAAGATGGGCGCAGCCGCTGGCGCGAGAGTTCTAACAAGCCAAAACGCGAAATTCGGCCAATTTGTACGCGGGCGCGGTCCAACTTCATCGCGTCGCGGATGCGATCTTCGACTTCGCGCTGGTGGCGCTGGCTCTCCATGTCGATGAAATCGATCACCACCAGACCACCGACGTCGCGAATACGCAGTTGACGCGCAATCTCTTCCGCCGCTTCCATGTTGGTATTGAACGCGGTTTCTTCGATATCGCTGCCTTTGGTGGCGCGCGCCGAGTTAACGTCGATCGCGGTCAAGGCTTCGCCTGGGTCGATAACCAAAGAACCGCCACTGGGCAATCGGACTTGGCGACCAAACGCGCTTTCGATTTGGCTCTCAATTTGAAAGCGGGTAAACAGCGGAGTGGCGTCGCGGTAGAACTTCAATTTGCGCAGATTCGGCGGCATCACCTGCTGCATGAAATCGCGCGCTTCGTTGTAAAAATCTTCGTTGTCTACCAAGATTTCGCCGACATCGTTACGCAAATAATCGCGCAGCGCTCGGATGATCAGCTTGCTTTCCTGGTAAACCAGAAAGGGCGCAGCCTTGGCTTTAGCGGCATCCTCAATGGCCCGCCACAGTTGCAACAGATAGTTCATATCCCATTGCAGTTCTTCGGCATCCCGACCCAGGCCAGCAGTGCGCACGATCAAGCTCATGCCATCTGGCACATTGAGCTGATCCATCGCGTCTTTGAGCGCTTGGCGGTCTTCGCCTTCAATACGACGTGACACGCCGCCAGCATTTGGGCTGTTGGGCATGAGTACCAAATAGCGGCCAGCCAAGGAAATAAAGGTGGTCAGCGCCGCGCCTTTATTACCACGTTCTTCTTTTTCGACCTGGACCAGAATCTCTTGGCCCTCGTGCAATACCTCGCGAATATTATTCTTGAGGCTAGTGCCTTCGGTGAAGAACTGTTTGGAGATTTCCTTTAGTGGCAGGAAACCGTGCCGATCGCCACCGTATTCGACAAAACACGCTTCCAGACTCGGTTCAACGCGGGTAATTCTGGCCTTGTAAATATTGGATTTCTTTTGCTCCTGAGAAGGGATTTCCAAATCTAGGTCATACAGCGCTTGCCCATCTACGATCGCTACACGCAGCTCTTCTTGCTGCGTGGCATTAATCAACATTCTCTTCATTGGTTTTTTTATCCCGTGCCGCTCGACCACCGCGACCGGTCAATGTCTTTCGAAAACTCTCCCTAGGGTGCCGTAAAGCATCCTTGTCGGAGCAATCTCAAGAGTTGACCAGAACGGCGGGAGCGCGCTTAAAAATCCTTGGGTTAAGCAAGGCCCCATGCGGGACCTCGGGTCCTCCGTCCGACGGCCCTATACTGCAAGCTCCCTGAACGGTTCCTCGCGTGGTCACCAGATCGGTAACACACGCGCGGATCGCCCGATGATAACAAGCTCCGGCGGCGGAAAGCACCCCGCGCGTGCGCAACTTGCAAAGACTGTGTTTGCCACCCAGAGAATGCGAGCTATGTATCTGTCAAATAAGGAAAACGGCCTTGCGTAAATCCTCTAAACGTGGCGCCGCCAAGGGCCCGAATGCGGCGCTAGGCAAGCCAAAAGCGCGTTCGCCGCGCGCCAAGACCGCAGCAATCGCGCCGCCCAGTCACTCCGTCAAGGCGCGCGGGCAGTCAACTACAGCTGGATCAAGAAGCAAAGCGGCCGCCACAACGCCGGTTTCCCGCCAGCAGACGCGTTCCGCATCGGCGGTCTCAGGGCATAAGCTGGCTCCCGCAAGAGCAAAATCGCGACCGAAGATCGCCACCACATCTGCAGTCTCACCGCACAGAACGGCTATTCCTGCCGTCGCGCCAGTGCCGATTCCGACCGCGCCGATTGAAGTGCGGATGGAAACGGTGGACGCCGAACGTGCCGGCCAGCGCATCGACAACTTTTTGGCGAGCCGTTTAAAGGGCGTGCCGAAAAGTGCGGTGTATCGGGTGTTGCGCACGGGTCAGGTGCGCGTGAACGGCAAACGCGCCAAACCGGAAACCAAGTTGGAAGCGGGCGATGTGGTGCGCATTCCACCGATGCGGATTGCCGAGCCAGGCGCACCGCTGGCGCCGTCAGAGTCGCTGCGCGAAGTGTTGACGCAGCGCATCGTTTTCGAAGACGCGCAGTTCCTGGTGATCGACAAACCAACCGGCCTGGCGGCACATGGTGGCAGCGGCGTATCGCTAGGCGCAATTGAAGCACTGCGCGCGATCCGTCCGCAGCAGGAGCTGGAACTGGTGCATCGCCTAGATAGAGATACCAGCGGTCTGTTATTGCTGGCGAAAAAACATAGCGCGCTGCGCAAACTGCAAACCTTGATTCGCGAAAGCCGGGTGGAAAAGCGCTATCTGGCGCTGCTCATGGGTTTGCCGGCACGCGATCAATTTGAAGTGAATGCCGCCTTGCGTAAGAACCAATTACGCGGTGGCGAACGCATGGTGGAAGTCAACGAGCAAGATGGCAAAGCATCGTTATCGCTATTTCGGGTGCTAAAACGATTCGCGGATAGCGCGCTAGTCGAAGTCGAGATCATCACCGGCCGTACGCATCAGATTCGCGTGCACGCGCAGCACGCCGGCCATCCGCTGGCCGGTGATCCCAAATACGGCGACGAAGCCTTCAATAAACTGATGAAATCGCGCGGTCTGAAGCGCTTGTTTTTGCACGCCCACAGCGTGCGTTTCCCGTGGGGAGATGAGGGCGAACACCAATTCAACGCCGCGCTGGGCGCCGATTTGCGTGCGGTAGTGGAGACCTTGGCCGGCAAGTAGTGCCGAGCAGCGCGATGAAGCTGCAAAACATCACTTTGGCCTTCGTTCTCAAAGTGCAGTCGCTCTCCTAGCGAGAAACGGCTGGTTTTTCCGTAGGTTAATGATCGCGCCTTGGAGTGCCTCTGAGTGGCATTAGACGCCTATTTCACCGGGCAAAACTCTACGACACAGCTATTGAGTCTAGCCCAACTTGAGAACGCGCCCGGTGCAAGGCCTAGGCCAGCGCTGCAGAAGCGCGTTTCAGAGGTTCTTCTGGCGTGGCCGGTTAGTCTTTCCAAATCGAACACTTCGGAGGCGCTATTGTTCGTAGACGAAGGCGTCCATTGCGCCCCAATTTATCGCAGGCCCGACTTTGCACTGGACTATTTTTGACACACCCGTGGTCAACACGGTACTGCGCGCCGCATCAAAGGCTTTTTTGCGCATGGCTGGATGGAAGGTCGAAGGTGCCTTGCCTGAGGACGCCGGCAAATGTGCGTTGATTGCGGCGCCGCACACCAGCAACTGGGATTTGCCATACACGCTGATGGTCGCCTTCGTGCTGAACTTGCGGGTCTATTGGATGGGCAAACAAAGCCTGTTCAAGTGGCCGTATGGCGCGATCATGCGGTGGTTAGGCGGCATCGCCGTAGATCGTGCCAAGTCCAACAATCTGGTCACTGGCAATCTGATGGGAATTCGCAACCTAGCAGCCTGGCCCTCCGGGTTGAGCGTCTGAACGGCGCCCGCGGCGTTGCGACCCTTCCCGTGCGCTGTTTCGCCATCAAGCGGTGCCAGCTTGGACTTTTTGATACACACCCGTTGACGTTTGGGTCATTGCCCCAATTGATGAGTCATTGGAGAATGCGCACACCCTCAAGGACGCCGAATCTCATCGTGAGCAACGATACGAACCAGTCCATCAGCTTGCGCCAGCTCTGTGCGCCCTACGCCCAGCCACACCTCGGCCGCGCACTCTGGCAAGTCACCAACACTTTGATTCCGTTTGCCGCGCTGTGGGCGGTGATGGCCTATGGCGTGCGCGCCGAGTGGAACTATGTGTGGATCGTGCTGCTAGCCGTTCCCACCGCCGGCCTGTTCGTGCGCTTGTTCATCATCCAGCACGACTGCGGCCATGCCTCGTTTTTTGCCAGCGCACGCGCCAATAACTCGCTCGGCGCAGCGCTTGGTGTCATCACCATGTTTCCGTATGGCTACTGGCGCAAAACGCACGCGATTCATCATGGATCGTCCGGCAATTTGGACCGCCGGGAATTTGGTGATGTCGACACGCTGACAGTACGCGAGTACCAACAACGCACCCCCTTTGCGCGTTTTTGTTACCGATTTTATCGCAGCACACCGGTTTTATTGCTGATCGGACCGCTTTATCAATTTGTCATCAAACACCGCTTCCCGTTTGATATGCCATTTTCTTGGAAGAAAGAATGGGCCAGCGTCTGGTTGAATAACCTGGTATTGGCATTGGTTATTCTGCTGCTCGGATACTTCATCGGCTGGACTACCTTGTTTTTAGTGCATCTGCCGATTGTCTTAATTGCTGGCGCCTTCGGCGTATGGCTGTTTTACGTACAACATACCTTTGAAAGCGCCTATTGGGTGCGCCACGAAGATTGGAACTCAGAGGAAGCGGCGGTTGCAGGCAGCTCCTATTACGATCTACCACTTTGGTTGCACTGGTTTACCGGCAATATTGGTTACCATCACATTCACCACCTAGCGAGTCGTATTCCCAACTATCGGTTGCGCGAAGCCTTCAAATCTCACCCGATGTTGCAGAAGGCGCCGCGCCTGACTTTGTGGACCAGCTTCAAGAGCGCACGCCTGAAGTTATGGGATGAGGAACTACAACGCATGGTCAGCTTTTCGCGCCGCGCACGTGGCTAAAAAGCACAATGACTAGCAGCCTGTCAGACTTTCAGCGTGAGTTGCGTTGTGTGGCTGGACGGCTGCAAGGCGCGGCGCGCAGGCAATGGCTCTTCCATGCCTAAGCGTCGCAGCGCAGACGCCGTCCAGACGCACAGCCCGCCGGACGGCCTTTTGGCATAGCGCAGGCTCGAACATAGCGCCCAAGGCTTTAAAATCAATCCGAGAATAAGTAGAAATGATCGCCAAAAGGACTTCCGGCGCACTCGCGTGGAAAGTCCGACAGGCTGCTAGGAGTAACTGATGTCTGCTAACAAACATTGCCGCGTGCTGATTTTAGGTTCAGGGCCGGCAGGTTATGCGGCGGCCGTTTACGCCGCACGCGCCAACCTGAAGCCCGTATTGATCACTGGAATTGATTCCGGCGGTCAATTGATGACCACCACCGATGTCGACAATTGGCCCGGCGATGTGCATGGCCTAACTGGCCCGGCGCTGATGGAGCGTATGAAAGCGCACGCCGAGCGCTTTGACACCGAAATTGTGTTCGACCATATCCACACCACTGAACTTGGCCAACGTCCGTTCAAGTTAATCGGTGATTCCGGCACTTACACCTGCGATGCACTGATTATCGCAACCGGCGCATCAGCCAAATATCTGGGGATCGACAGCGAAACCGAGTTTCGCGGGCGTGGTGTGTCGGCCTGCGCCACGTGTGATGGCTTTTTTTATAAACAGCAGGATGTCGCGGTGATCGGCGGTGGTAATACCGCGGTCGAAGAAGCGCTGTACTTGTCGAATATCGCGCGTAAAGTGACGGTGGTGCATCGCCGCACTAAGTTTCGTTCCGAGAAAATTCTGCAAGATAAACTGTTTGCTAAAGCGAATATTGAAGTCATTTGGGACCACGTCGTGGATTCGGTGCTGGGCGACGTATCCGGCGTGACCGGGGTGAGCATCAAACCGCGCGAAGGCGGCGCAGCGCGCAGCTTGGCCGTGCAAGGCGTGTTTATTGCAATTGGGCATACGCCTAATACCGGTATTTTCGAAGGGCAATTGGCCATGGAAGGCGGTTACATCACCGTCAAAAGTGGCTACGCCGGCATGGCCACGATGACCAGTGTGCCCGGCGTGTTTGCTGCCGGTGATGTGGCCGACCCAACCTACCGGCAGGCGATAACCTCGGCCGGCGCCGGTTGCATGGCCGCGTTGGATGCCGATCGCTTTTTGGAACAGCATGCGTAGCGGCGCGGTTTTAGTTCGCCCCGATTGGCTGCGCTGTGTCGTGTGGGCGGGTTTGAAACGCGCCCACACGAAATTTGAGGGATGAATATCCCAGCCAGCGATTTGCAGATCCACATCCCACATGCGATCAGCGATATCGCGCCCGCTGATTGGGATGCGTTGATCGGACCCGACGATCAGCCATTTGTGCGCCACGCTTTTTTGTCGGCGCTAGAACAAAGTGGCAGCTTAGCGCGTGAGTTGGGCTGGTCGCCGATGCCACTGTTAGTGCGCGAAAACGGGCAGTTGATTGGCGCGGCGCCCGCTTATTTGAAGACCAATTCGCACGGTGAATTTGTGTTCGACTGGTCTTGGGCTGACGCCTACGCGCGCAATGGATTGGACTACTTCCCTAAACTGCTGATCGGCGTGCCGTATTCACCGATCACCGGCCCGCGTTTGTTGGTGGGTGATGGCAATGATGCCGAACTGCGGCGCGATAAATTGCGGCTCGCGATCGAAAGTTTAGTCGCGCAATTACGCCTATCTAGTGCGCACGTGAATTTTTTGCCGGCCAATGAAGCGCCGACCTTGAGCGAACCACCGTGGTTGGCGCGTTTTGACTGGCAATATCACTTTGAGCAGCGCGGTTACCTCGATTTTGATGCACTGTTGTCCGAGTTTTCCCAAAAAAAACGCAAGAACATCCGCCAGGAACGCCGCCAAGCACAGGCTTGTGGTGTCGAGATCGAATGGTTGGACGGCGCGACGCTCAGCGAAGCTCAGCTGGACGATCTACACACTCTGTACATCGACACCTTCGATCGCAAAGGCAATACCGCCGCCCTGACTCGCGCGTTCTTTTCAATGATTCGCGAGCGACTGCCCGATTGCCTGCACGCGGCCGTAGCACGGCGTGGCACGCAAATCGTCGCCGCAGCGATCTTCTTTTCCTCCACAACCACCCTTTACGGTCGCTATTGGGGCGCCAGTGAAGAACTGCCCGGTATGCATTTTGAGCTGTGTTATTACCAAGGCATCGAGTACGTGCTGCGGCGTGGATTGCAGCGTTTTGAACCCGGCGCGCAAGGCACCCACAAGATTGCCCGTGGCTTTTTGCCGACCAAAACGCGTTCGGCGCACTACATCGTGCATCCGGGCTTTCGCCAGGCAATCGCCCACGCCATTGAGCACGAAAAACTAGCCCTGACCGCCCACAAGGAAGAATTGGATGCGCGCTCGCCGTTCAAGTGAGCATGCTTCCGTTGCCCGCATGTTTCATAAATTGCACGCGCCCTCGCTAGTCTATTGGCCGCACAAAGTATTTTCCTCAGTCGGCCGTATACCCCAATATGGCGCTTCTTCGAAAAATCCCATGTGCGACCAATATCCTGCGCGATCATCGCGCGAATTCATAAAAAATGCGGGCTAGCGATTTTTCGCCAGACTCCATCTCCCTGCCCATTGCCGATCCGTCCATGATTGATTTAATCAGTGACACTGTCACCCGGCCGAGTGCCGCCATGCTTGAGCAGATGCTGGCGGCCCCGCTCGGCGACGATGTCTTCGATGAGGACCCGAGCGCTCACGCGCTGCAAACACACGCGGCGGCTTTGTTTGGTCATCAGGCGGCACTGTTTATGCCAAGCGGCGTGATGAGCAATCAAATCGCCATCAAAGTGCACACCCAAGCGATGGACGAACTGATTTGCGAGGAGACTTCGCATGTATTCCGTTACGAAAATGGTGGCTATGCACTGCATTCGCAGATCGCCATCCAGACGATTCCAGGCGATCACGGCCGCTTAACTTCCGAACAAATCGAACGCGCGATTAAACCCAGCGCCGATTGGTTGCCACGATCGCGGCTGGTCGTCCTCGAAAACACCTGCAACGCCGCGGGTGGCAGTTACTACACGCTGGATCGCGTGGCGCCGATCCGCGCTTTGTGCCAACAGCGCGGTTTGCGATTGCATCTTGATGGCGCGCGTTTATTCAACGCCCTGGTCGAGTCCGGCGAAACCACCCACGCCTGGGGCGCGCACTTCGATAGCCTATCGATTTGTCTGTCCAAAGGGCTGGGCGCGCCGGCCGGGTCATTATTGATCGGCTCAGCAGAGTTCATCGCCACCGCGCGACGTTGGCGCAAAGCCTTCGGTGGCGGTATGCGACAAATTGGACTGCTGTGCGCCGCCGGCCTGTTTGCACTTCAACACCACGTGGAACGCTTGCGCATCGATCACGCGCATGCGCGGCAGTTGAGCGAAGTTCTGGCAAAGCTGCCATGCGTGGCGGCATTACGACCCGTCCATACCAATATCGTGATCTTCGACTTGGCCGGTGACTGGACCGCCGCCGCTTTCCTTGCTGCGCTCAAGGCGCGCGGGATTCGCGCATCCGCTTTTGGACCAAAAACCGTGCGTTTTGTGACCCATCTGGATGTTACCGCCGACATGATTGCGCAAGTCTGCGCAGGCTTGCTGACGCTGCCAGCACGGCCTTGATCCTAGCCCGCATATTTCATAAATTGCACGCGCCCTCGCTAGTCTCTTGTTCGCACAAGGACTTTTCCTCCCTCGGCCGTATAGCAGCATACGACGCTCCGTCGGAAAATCCCTCGTGCGAACAATATCCTGCGCGATCATCGCGCGAATTCATGAAACATGCAGGCTGCTAGTGTAGTGTCCGACAAATAACTGGTTATTTGATTTTCGCTTTTCGGGTCGGCGGAGAAGCACACCCAGGCTTGATCTGTTCCAGAGTCTGACGGCATCGCGAGAGCTTCGCCTGGATTGATGCGACGGTGGCGGTCCAGACGAAGGGTTTGGGGTCGGCGTTCCAGGCAATGAGGAATTCGTCGATCGCGGTCTTGAGATCGGCGACGTTCGCGAAGCAGCCGCGCCGCAACGCTTTGGTGGTGAGTTCGCCGAACCAGCGCTCGACCAGATTGAGCCAGCTGGAACTGGTCGGAACAAAGTGCGGCACGAATCGGGGGTGGCGCTTGAGCCAAGCCTGCACCTTAGGATGTTTGTGAGTTGCGTAATTATCCATGACCAGATGGAGCTTCACATCGCCGGGGAATTCCACATCCAGGCGACGCAGGAATTTCAGGAATTCCTGATGCCGATGGCGGGCATAGCACTCGCCGACGACTTTGCCTTGCAGGATCTCCAGGGCGGCGAACAGACAGGTGGTGCCATTGCGCTTGTAGTCGTGGGTCATCGTACCCAGGCGCCCCTTCTTCATCGGCAGCCCAGGTTGGGTGCGGTCCAGCGCCTGGATCTGGGTCTTCTCGTCCACGCACAACACGATCGCTTGATCGGGCGGGTTCAAATACAAGCCAACCACATCTGTCAGTTTCTCCAGAAACCGCAGATCGCGTGACAGCTTGAATTGCTTGACCCGGTGTGGCTTGAGGTTGTGGCTTCGCCAGATGTTGCTGACGGTGGACTTGCTCACCCCTTGCGCCTTGGCCATCTGACGGCAGCTCCACTGCGTCATACCCTTGGGCTTGGTCTGCAGCGTAGCTTGGACAATCAACTTGATCTTGTCGGCGGAGTAAGTGGCCTTGCGTCCACGTCCCGGCGCAATCGCCCACAAACTCTCGGCGCGACCTTGCAGAAATCTCCGGCGCCAAAGCGCCACGGTCTTCACATCAACGGCGATCTGTGCCGCGATCTCCAGGTTCGTTTTCCCAGCCGCCGCCGCCAGCACGATCCGGCAGCGCAGGGCCACTTGCTGAGGCGTGCCATGTGCCGACAGCCAGTGGCTAAGCTGAGCTTGGTCAGCTTGTTCAAGGGTCACCACCGGGCTCGTTCTGGGCATGCATCAGCATGCCTGAGCTTGGAAAATACCACCATCTATTTGTTGGACACTACACTAGAAACCTCAGTTGACCGCTTCCTATCACCTATAACGTGATGATTTTTTTGACTTTGCAGAATTGTGATCAGTTCACCCATTGGGTGAGTCCGCTACGGGACAGATTGCACGGTTCTGGCGAGGCGCGCAGCGTTCCGGGATTATTTCTTGCTCCAAGCGTCGCTTTGGACCCAAAAAAATTGGATGACCACAGTAGTTTGACTCGCACCCGCGGATGACGAAGTAGCCTGCATTGCTCGCCCCCGCTGCTAGACTTCGCTTCTTAACCTATTCGCCGCAAACGCCCGGGAGGCTCTATGCGCATTGGTGTACCGAAAGAAACCAAGACTCTGGAAGGACGTGTCGCCCTGGTGCCAGCGGCATGCGGTGATTTGGTGCGTGCCGGCCACGAGGTCTACATCGAATCCGGCGCGGGCCTGAAGAGTGGCTTTGTGGATGCCGACTTCGTCAAAGTCGGCGTGCAGATCGCCGCAGACGCAGCCGCGTTGTACGAAGTTGGCGAGTTGATCGTCAAGGTCAAAGAACCTATCGCTGGTGATCTGGCCCTGCTGCGCAGTCATCATTTGCTGTTCTGTTATTTGCATTTGGCGCCGCTGCCGGACTTAACGCAGGCGCTGCTGAACATCGGTTTGACCGGTGTTGCGTTTGAGAGCGTTGAGGATGGCTACGGCGGTTTGCCGCTGTTGGCACCGATGAGCATCATCGCCGGTCGCATTGCGGTGCAGGTCGGAACGCATTTGTTGCACCAGCCAGCGGGCGGCAAAGGCAAGCTGCTGGGTGGTTTGCCTTCGGCGGAACGTGGCAAAGTCGTTGTGCTCGGCGCCGGCGCCGCCGGTGGCAATTCCGCAGCCTTGGCCGCCGCGATGGGCGCCAATGTGGTGGTATTTGATAAACGCCCGGATCGCCTCGAACAAATGATGGCTTTGGGCGCCAATGTCACCGCTTTGTATCCCTATGAGAGCTATGTCGCCCGCGAGGTGGCCCATGCCGACCTAGTTGTCGGCGCGGTGTTGGTACCCAGCGCGCGCGCGCCGCGCGTGGTGACCACCGCGATGATCAAATCGATGGAACCGGGCAGCGTGATTGTGGATATCTCCATCGATCAAGGCGGTTGCGTTGAAGGTATTCGTCCCACCAGTTACGCCGACCCGACCTATGTTGAGCACGGCGTGACCCATTTCGCGGTGACCAACATGCCCGGCGCCGTGCCGCAGACTTCGTCACAGGCGATTTCGGCCGCCATCTTGCCGTATGCGCTGCGTTTGGCCAGCGGTCAATGGCGCGATTTTGCGCCGCTGCGCACCGGCATCAATATCGATGGTGGCAAGATCGTCCATCCAGCGCTGCTGTGATTGTTGGTTGTCTGATGGCAACACTTGCTCGCAACAAGTTTTCGACATTCGGCCAAACTGATCGCTAACAAAGTCGCTCCCACAGGCGTATCGCCTTCGTGGGAGCGTGCTTGCAGGCAATGCGTTTGGACATTCGGCTCACCTCCCAGTGGTGGCGCAGCCCCTCCGGAAGCGCGCCGGGAGAACAAGCGCGCTTTCCTGACCCTACGAAGCTGATCGCAACACGGTTCTCTCCACCAGACGCCCGCTGTTCTGCATAGAACGGCTAAATGGCGCTCACTACTCGTCGTCTTTCTCGAATAGACTGAACACCTTGCGTGGGAAAGTTCGTGTAAGGGATCAAGACTTCAGATGGCGACCGTGGCAACGTTGAGCTGGCGTGACCGATTCCAAAAGGCCATCCGGGAGAGCGCTTTTGTGCTGCTGGTGCCGGTTGCCGGGTATTTGCTGGTGGCGTTGGCGAGTTTTGATGCCAGCGATCCGGCTTGGTCGCACGCGGGCTCGACGGCGCAAGTGCACAATCTGGGCGGGCGAGCGGGCGCTTGGCTGAGCGATTTATTGCTGTATTTGATTGGCCGTATGGCCTTTTTATTGCCTCTGGTGCTGCTTTGGTACGCGTGGCGCTTTTTGCGCGATCCACTGGACGGCGCGGGCGGAAATCCTCTGGTACCACTAACGCGAATGATCGGCTTGAGTGTCGCCTTGCTAGGTGGCGCCGTTTTGGGCCATGTGCAGATGCACCCAAATAGCCTGCCCGGTGGGTCCGGCGGCGTGTTGGGGAGCTTTTTCGGCAGTTTACTGCTCGATAGCATCGGTCGCGGTAGCACCACCGTGTTCGCGCTGGTGCTGTTTCTGATTGGATCCACCTTTGCGACCGGCGTGTCGTGGTTTCGGGCGATGGATCGAGTCGGCGCAGCCACCTTGCGTCTGATCGCGCGCCTGTTGGTGTGGCGCCAACAGTTTTCCGACTGGCGTGTCGGCCAAAAAGCGCGTGCCGAGCGGGAAGTGGTGCGCAAAGTGGAGATCGTCAAGCGCAAATCGCGTGAGCCCGCGAAGATTGAAAGCATCGCGCCGGCCTTGGAAAAGAGCGAGCGCGCGGAGCGCGAGGTGCAGATTCCGCTATTTCAGAATATGCCATCGGGCGAGCTGCCGCCGTTATCTCTATTGGATGAGCCGCGGGTGACAGGCAAAGGCTATTCGCCAGAAGCGCTGGAAGCGCTGTCGCGTCAAGTGGAACTGAAGCTCAAAGATTTCCGCATCGAAGCGCGCGTCGTCGGAGTTTATCCGGGACCGGTCATTACGCGCTTTGAGCTGGAGCCCGCGCCGGGTGTGCGTGGCAGTCAAATCTCCTCGCTAGACAAGGACATCGCGCGCGGTTTGTCGGTGGTCAGCGTGCGTGTCGTCGATGTGATCCCCGGCAAATCCGTAGTTGGGCTGGAAATACCGAATCAACACCGCGAAATGGTGTTCCTGTCGGAAATCCTGCGCTCCAAAGAGTACGACAAGGCGTCATCGGCACTCACTTTGGCGCTCGGCAAAGATATTGGCGGACGTCCGAGCGTCGTCGATGTCGCCCGCATGCCGCATTTGTTGGTCGCCGGCACCACCGGATCGGGCAAGTCCGTCGCGCTCAACGCGATGATTCTGTCGCTGCTCTACAAGGCCAGCGCCAAAGATGTACGAATGATCATGATTGATCCAAAGATGCTGGAGCTCTCGGTTTATGAGGGCATACCGCATTTGTTGGCGCCAGTAGTCACCGATATGAAGGAAGCGTCCAACGCATTGCGCTGGTGCGTGGCGGAAATGGAGCGCCGCTACAAATTGATGGCCGCGGTGGGCGTGCGCAATTTGGCCGGCTACAACCGCAAAGTGCGTGAAGCGCTAGACGCCGGCCAACCGATTCCAGACCCCTTGTTTAATGTCGCCAAAGCGGCTCCAGGCGAACACCCGAAACCACTCGATACCATGCCGCATATCGTCGTCATCATCGACGAATTCGCCGACATGATGATGGTGGCGCGTAAAAGCGTCGAAGAATTGATCGCGCGGCTCGCCCAAAAAGCGCGCGCCGCTGGCATCCATTTGATTTTGGCAACCCAGCGTCCGTCAGTCGACGTGATTACCGGTTTGATCAAAGCCAATATCCCGACGCGCGTGGCGTTCCAGGTGTCTAGCAAGATCGATTCGCGCACCATTTTGGATCAATCCGGCGCGGAAACCCTGCTTGGTCACGGCGATATGCTCTATTTACCGCCCGGCACCGCCAACACCGAGCGCCTACATGGTGCTTTTGTCTCCGACGAAGAAGTTCACCGGGTAGTCAAATATCTGCGCGAAACCCACGGCAAACCGGTTTACTTGGATGGCATTCTCGATGAAACCCAAGAGTTAGGCGATGGTCGCATCGTAGGCGAAACCGGCTTGCCAGAAGAAGCCAATGGCGAAGCCGATGAGTTCTACGATATGGCGGTACGCATCGTCACCGAAACCCGGCGTGCATCGATTTCCGGCGTGCAACGACGCTTAAAGATTGGCTACAACCGCGCCGCCCGTTTAATCGAAGTAATGGAAGCCGCCGGCATCGTCAGCGCCCCCGAACACAACGGCAATCGGTCGGTTTTAGCGCCGGCGCCGCCGAAGGATTGAACCTAGCAGCCTGTCGGGCTTTCAGCGCGAGTGCGCCTAAAGACAGGCTGCTAGCGGTCCAGGCTCAACGTCCTACAGCTACGGTTGGGTGACTACACGCTAGGGTGTGCCACTATGAATCACTCTGGAGTGCCAAAATGCGCCAAAATCTCTTTTGCATCGCACTGCTGCTGAGCGCAGCCGCCCCCGCGAACGCGCAGACCAGCGCGCGTGCGCAACTTGATCGTTTTTCCGCAGATGTAATGAATTTGTCGGCCAGTTTTCAACAGCAAGTGTTTGATGACGCCAACCATGAGCTAGACGCGGCCTCCGGCACCCTGGTTCTGGCGCGGCCCAATCGCTTCCGCTGGGATTATCTGCAGCCTGAGGAACAGCGCATCATCGCGGATGGCGACAACATCTGGATCTATGACGTTGAATTAGAACAGGTAAGCGTTCGTCCCCAGTCTTTTGACGAACAGCAAAGCCCACTCGCGGTATTGCTTGATCTCGGCGCACTCGACCAACAATTTAATAGCGAAGATCGTGGCGTCGCCGACGGGTCAAGTTGGATGCGACTCAAGCCGAAATCCAAAGATGCGGAATTTGCCCACGTCGATTTAGGTTTTCGCGAAGAAAAACTGCTACGCATGGTCATGGTCGACATTGTCGGCCAACGCACCGAAATCGTTTTCCAGAATTGGACACGTAACACCAAGTTAGCCCCCGCCACCTTCCAATTTAGTCCACCCGCTGGCGTGGATGTGGTTGGCGATGTGCGCCCCGGCGCGCGCGTGGCACCCATTGGGGGCTGAAAGTTCGGTACATTTGATTGGCGAAAGCAAATCCTCGACCCTGGTAAACCTGTTGCTTCCGGCGCTCAATCCTGATGCCTATGACCCAATCCGGGACGCCCAAGATCAGCTTTTCGAAGCTAAAGGTGAATTCGCCGTGGGCGCGGCTAGACCACCTTTCAGTAAAAGGCTTTGGAACACTAGCGGACCTTGAACTGGACTTAGCACCCATTAATGTTTTGGTTGGTGCAAACGCAGCAGGGAAATCAAATCTGATCAAACTGTTCCGTATGCTTAATAGAATGCTAATCAGGCCCGGCGAACTTCAGGGTTTCGTTGGCGACGAAGGTGGGGCCTCCCAAATATTGCACTTTGGGCCTCGCCGAACCCGCGAGAGGAACCGCCAAAGGAGGCGGTCGTTCGTGGAGGCTCTAGCGCCATCAGCTGCGTCGCGAAATTGCAGCAGAAGGCCATAAGCCGAGTGTCTATTATTCTACAATGCTCGACCTATACAGCCTTCCTCGCGATACACTAGGTTTGTGGGTTACTTCGGATTTCTCGGGTACCAAGACGCAAAGAATTGCGACCCTGTACGAGGCGATGGCATCCGATATTGGCCATGCGCGATTTCTGCCCTATATACAACTTCACGAGTTTGAGACTTTGTTACTAGTCGATCCAGAAACACTTGCCATTACTGTCAACAAACCCATCGCCAACGCCCAAGAGTTAGTCAAATCACTGGGAACCCTGTCACCTGAAGAAGTAAACGAGCGATCTGACGGCGCTCCTTCGCACAGAATAGAATGTGCCTTCCCTGGCTACGAGAAACGCAAGGCGAGTATTGGACCCAATGCCGCCAAGCATATAGGACTTCCGAAGTTACGTGCTGAATGCCCAAACTCTAACCACTGGCTAATTGAGTGCCTTGCGCAGTAGATGTTTCCGCCCTGAATTTGCTCGAACAAGTTCTACGCTGCGTTTTTTGAGTTACAAGCACACGCGCAGAATGCTCACGTCAGTTTCGCTGCCTAGGTTTAAGTAGGGAATTTTATGGGAACGAGTTAAACTCCCACAATCCGCGGCTCAATTTCCAGCTGAACGCCAAATTGATTCGATACATCCGCTTGAATGTGCTGCGCGATCGCAAGCAGCTCACGACCGGTGGCCTTGCCGTAATTAACCAGTACCAAAGCGTGCTGTTGATGCACGCCCGCATCCAGCACGCGAGCGCCCTTCCAGCCGCAATATTCGATCAGCCAACCGGCGGCAAGCTTGCTCTTGCCTTGCGCCGCCGAATAAATCGGTAGCGTTGGATACGCGGCTTGCAGCACGCTTGCCAAATGCGTATCCACTAATGGATTTTTGAAGAAACTTCCGGCGTTTCCAATTTCAGCCGGATCGGGCAGTTTTCGACGCCGAATCGCGCAGATCGCATCAAACACTGCTTTCGGAGTCGGCACATTGATACCGCTCGCCGACAGCTGTTCGCGTACACCAGCATAATTGAGATGCAAATCCGCCTCAGTGTGCAGTGCAAACTCAACAGCGGTAATTAAATACCGATTGGGGTCATGCTTGAACAGACTGTCCCGATAACTAAACTCACAACTCGCCCGATCAATTCTACAAAACTGCTCACGCTGCCGATCATAGGCATCTACGGCCACCACAAAACGATCCAGCTCTACTCCATACGCACCGATATTCTGAATAGGCGCAGCACCCACGTGACCAGGAATGAGCGCCAGATTCTCCAATCCAAATGCTTCGTGAGCGATGGTCAGCGCAACAAAATCATGCCAATTTTCGCCTGCGGCAGCACTTACATGAACGCGGCCATTGTGGTTGCCTAACCAGGTAACTCCACGTAATTGCGGCAAGACAACAACGGCTTCCAGGTCGTCGACGATCAGAAGATTACTACCACCGCCGAAAACTTCAACTCGCACATCTTCGCGTTGCGCCAACTCCAAAGCCGCCAGTAGTCCGTCAATAGACCGGGCATGTGCCAACCATCGCGCACGCGCGGCGACGCCGAACGTATTAAATGGGCGCAGATTTGCAGAATGAAGGAGATCAACTTGGATCATTTACTGCCGCGCTCCTTGCCATTCACGTAACGACTCTACGCACTCGCTGATCAACTGCGGCCCGCGATAAATCATGCCACTGTAAAACTGCACCAGGCTGGCGCCTGCGTCGAATTTGCTAGACGCGTCTGGCCCACTCAAAATGCCGCCCACGCCGATAATTGGACACTCTTTCCCCAAGCGCTGATGCATGCCGTGCAATACCGCGGTTGCTCTTGCCAACAGCGGCTTACCCGACAAACCACCAGTTTGCTCCGCCAAAGCATGTCCAGCGATCACCTCACGATCAATCGTGGTATTGGTGCAGATCAACCCATCAATTTTCGTTTTCAGCACCACCTCAGCAATGCCATCCATCTCGGTGGCAGTTAAATCGGGCGCAATCTTAAGCAACATCGGCTTGCGCTTGCCATGCACAGCGCCTAAGCGCTCCTGAGCCTCGCGCAGCGTACTAATGAAACGCGTCAAAACCGATTCTTCTTGCAAATCGCGTAAGCCCTGCGTATTTGGCGACGAGATATTGACCGTAATATAGGTCGCCAAAGAATACACCCGCTCCAAACAGATTAGATAGTCATCGACCGCCCGTTCGTTGGGCGTGTCTTTGTTTTTTCCAATATTAATCCCCAGCACGCCTTGAAAGCGACTGCACTCAATATTGCGTACCAAACGATCAACTCCGTGGTTATTGAATCCCAAACGGTTAATGACCGCTTGGCGATCCACAAGTCGATACATACGTGGTTTTGGGTTACCCTCCTGCGCAAGTGGTGTGATTGTGCCCACCTCAATAAAGCCAAAACCGAGTGCCGCCAATGCATCCATATATTCGGCGTTTTTATCTAGGCCGGCGGCCAGTCCTACCGGATTTGGAAAGTCAATACCAAATGCGGTCGTCGGCAATGGTTTGGGTCGGTCCGCTAATAGCGGATTCAGGCCACTGCGATAGGCCAGCTCAATCGCCTTAAGCCCAAGATGGTGCGCGCGCTCTGCATCCAGCGCAAACAAAAAAGCTCGTGTTAACGAATAGATCGACATCAGATACCGACTGGACTCAGTGGCTTGGCAAATACCCAGAACCATAAATCCTGGCGTTTGGGCAGTCCAAAGCGCTCATCGCCATACGGAAACGGTTGGCGCTCTCCGGTATTGCTGTAACCACGCCGTTGGTAAAACGCGATTAATTCCTGCCGCGTCCAAATGACGGTCATCCGCATACTGGTACAAGTCCATTGCGCGGCGATACGTTCACTCTCGAGTAAGATCGCGTCGCCAATGCCACCGCCTTGCATTCCGGGCCGTACGGCGAACATCCCAAAATAAGCTGCACTGCCTTGCCGCTCTATATTTGCGCAACCGAGCAATTCACCATGACGCTCAGCGAGCAGAATGATCGCGCCGTCTTTATCGATCGCTGCGCGCATCCCATCGCGGTCGATGCGTTGACCTTCTAGCAAATCTGCCTCGGTCGTCCAACCCACCCGGCTCGATTCGCCGCGGTAAGCCGATTCCACCAGTTCAACTAGGGATTCTATGTCGTCGTGGCCAGCGGGGCGAAATACGATGCTCATGGACTTTATAATAAAAAAGAAAAGGAATGTAATACGCGCATCAATCGCGCTTACCAAAACATCGCGAAAAAGCTTGCACTGACAAAACTAATAACATCTAGACAATGGTGGGATAGCTGCGCTGCACATAATCTTCAATCATGCCAACGAATTCTTTGCTGATGTGGTCACCGCGTAAGGTTGCCACTTTGTGGCCATCGATAAATACCGGTGCCGCGGGGCTTTCGCCGGTGCCAGGTAAACTAATACCGATATTGGCCTGTTTACTCTCGCCTGGACCGTTGACGATGCATCCCATCACCGCAAGCGTGAGGTTCTCCACGCCACGGTAACGTAAACGCCAATCGGGCATGCGTTCGCGCACATGATCCTGCACGGTTTTGGCTAGCTCCTGGAAAAACACGCTGGTCGTGCGCCCGCAACCTGGGCAGGCGGTGACCATCGGCGTAAAGGCGCGCAAGCCTAGGGTTTGCAGTAGTTCCTGCGCGACAATGACCTCGCCGGTGCGACTTTCGCCGGGCTCCGGGGTCAGCGAAATACGAATGGTGTCGCCAATGCCCTCCTGCAGCAGCACCGCCAACGCGGCAGTCGAGGCGACAATGCCTTTGCTGCCCATGCCGGCTTCGGTCAGTCCCAGGTGCAAGGGATAACTGCAGCGGCTCGCCAGATCGCGGTAGACCGCGATCAACTCCTGCACACCACTGACTTTGCAGGAAACGATGATTCGATCGGCGGGCAAGCCCAGTTCTTCCGCCTTGGCGGCGCTGAGCAATGCCGATTGAATGAGCGCCTCACGCGCAACTGCGGGCGCATCCAGGGGTGATTTGCTTAAGGCATTGGCATCCATCAAACGGGTCAGCAAACTTTGATCCAAGCTGCCCCAATTGGCGCCAATGCGCACCGGTTTTTGGTAGCGAATAGCCTGTTCAATGATCATGGCAAATTGGGTGTCACGCTTTTGCCCAAAACCGACATTGCCAGGGTTGATTCGATACTTGGCCAGTGCTTGCGCGCAATCGGGAAAACGCGTCAGCAACAGGTGGCCGTTGTAATGAAAGTCGCCGATCAGCGGCGCGGCGACGGACATACGATCCAATTTCTCACGAATTTTCGGCACCGCCGCGGCCGCTTCTTCGCTATTGACGGTAATGCGCACCAACTCAGAGCCGGCGCGCCAAAGTTGCGCGACCTGTTTGGTCGTCGCTTCGATATCGGCCGTATCGGTGTTGGTCATCGACTGCACCACAACGGGTGAGGTCGCCCCGACCAAGGTGCTGCCGATGCGTACGCCGACCGAGTTCCGCCTCGCCATGGCGCCGTATTTAATCAAACATGCCCCTAACATTTATCATCCAACACAGCGTAGATACTTGGATTCTACTGCGCGGGCGCAGTAATGAAGTCAATGCGCGCTGGTAAAAGTCAATCACCACGCATTTGCCCCGATTCACGCAGGCTTGCCAGCGGCAAGCCAGTCACGAGCACAAAAAAGCCGCCCTTAAGGCGGCTTTTGCTGCAACTGATCGCAAAATCAACTTAGCGCTGACGCGCCTTGAAGCGCGGGTTGCTCTTGCAAATCACAAACACTTTGCCCCGGCGGCGAACCACCTTGCAGTCACGATGGCGCGACTTGGCCGACTTCAGCGAGTTAAGAACTTTCATAGCGCACCGTCCCTGATGACTTGTAACGTTAGCCCGCGATTTTAGCGGTATGCCAGCTGTCGGCGCAAGCTGCTATGAGGCGTAACCACGTCTAGCCCACTTCAGCCACAAATGTCTTGACGCGGTTGCGACCATCGTTTTTCGCGCGATACATGGCTTCATCCGCCTGCATCAGCAATTTATGCAACTCGTAACCTGCCGAGCGCGTATCGGCAATGCCAAAACTTGCGCTAATGTCGAAGTGATAGCCCGACTCACTGCTGTCGATGTTGGCGCTGGCCAAGCGACAGCGCTCTGCGAGTGCTTGCGCGGCCACTGCCGTGGTTGCTGGTAGCAAGATGGCGAACTCCTCCCCCCCCAAACGACCGATGCGGGCCAAGCCGGCGCAGGTCGCGCGCTCCACTTCGGCAAATTTACGCAGCACCCAATCGCCTACAGCGTGGCCATAACGATCGTTGATCTGCTTAAAACGGTCCAAATCGATCATGATCAGCGCTGCATCCGCGCCGTCCTTTTGGCATTTGGCCAGCGTTTGCGCCGCTTCATGAACAAAATGGTGACGATTGCTGAGGCCGGTGAGCGTGTCCGTTTCGGCCAGCTCGCGGAAGGCCACCTGCAAGCGTTTGACTTTGTAGCCCCAAAAAGCAATTGACGCGGCCAATAGTGCCAACAGCGCAGCCAGTAGCCCAACCGCCTGCGTGGTGCGCCAACTCACTTGTTGTTCCAGTTGCAGGACCGCATTGCGCTGGTTCAACAATTCGATCGTTTGGTTCTTTTGCAGGGTCTCGTGGCGCGCCATCTGATAGGCTAACTCACGTGCTTTGACGTCATCCAGATAAGCCCTGTCAGCCTGCGCATAGTTGCGATAGTGACGTAGCGCAGCGGCACTGTCACCACGACGCTCAGCCAGCTGATAAAGCGTGCGATGGGCAATCACCAACGGCAAAGAAAAGGGCGTGGCGTCACTCAAACGCACTGCCTCCTGCGCGTGGTGCTGGGCGGCATCCCATTGATTGACCGAAAATTCTAGCTCCGCCAACAGCGAATGATTTTCGCCCATCAGGCGTGGATAACGGCTTTGGGCGACGCTGGCTGCCTGTTTCTCAAGCACGTTAATGGCATCATCCAGGCGCTGTTCGGCCTGCATCTTGCGCGCCAAGTTAAGCCCAACAAATCCAGCCACGGCAAATTCACCCGCGGTCTGGCATTGATTCACTGCACCAACAAATTCCGCATCGTCAGCGGGCGCGGCCCTACGACCCATCATCGCCTCAATCTTCAAGTTGACGGCAAAGCAGCGACTGCGTGGGCTAGCGACTTCCGACAATACGCGTTCGGCCGATTGTTGGCCCAGTTCAAACTGGCCGAGTTGGTTATAAAAAATTCCCGCGGCCAGAAAGCCCTGGTGACGCGGTTCCAAGTCGACCGTTTGTTCGAGCAACGGCAAATAGCTATCCAGCGCGACCAGTCCTTCGCTGAATTGGCGCGTTGCGGCAAAGTTATTGACCAAGAGCGAGCCCGCCCTGACCAGCAAATCCTGCGGACTGGATGGTTCAATCAGCGGCGCAAGTTGCGCGATTGATCCGGAGAAATCGCCGGTAAAAGTCAGCTTATACGCTTGCAAATAGCGGATATAGCGCTTCTGCGATTCATTGACCGAGGTCGCTTTAGCCTGCAGTTGGGCCAGTACCAGATCGAACTGCGCCGGCGAGGAACTGCGCAAACGCAGTGCTTGTTCAATTTGTTGGTCAATCGAATCAGCGGCCCACGAGCTTTGTGCACACAAAAGCAAGACGATCAGGCGCCAGCCTTCGACCCGTCGCTTGGGGCGATTGGCTTGGGCTGGCACATGATCAGCCATCCATGACCACACGCGTATCAGGCGTCCTGGACCGGCTCATCGACTGGAACCGGCGCATCTTCTTGCGCGGGCGGCTCTTCCTCCGCTGGCGCGACCATGCAAACCATGCTGATCCGTCCGCCCAGGGAGCGACTAATGGCTGTCACATCTCGATTAAGCAAGGCGCTGCCCAACTCTTCATCGGCGCCTAGTGCCGCAATTGCGCTGGCGTATTGATCGGCCGACATTCGCGAGGCGGCGGCATTGCTGCCCATGTTAGCGAGCATTTGAATAGCGTTTGTCATTGACACACTCCCTTTAGCGTTGCTGTTATTGGGGTTTTGCAGACCGCCCGATTGCACACCATCGGCGCCGATCGGCCCGCCAAGTCTACGACAGCGCGTCGCCGGCAGCGCAGGTCGGAGCCGATGCAAAATCAAAAGTTTGACGCAGAATCGGCTGCCAACGACGCCTCCAGCGCAGCTAAGCGCGCCCGCATGGTTTCATCGGGTTGCAGGGGCAACGCCGGGGGCACGACCAAGGTACTGTGCATATACAACGCGGCATCCAGCAGTGCCGACATCGCGATCGTTTCGGTCCGCGCGGTGGCAATGGCCAAGGTAGCGGCCTCGTAGACGATCACTGGGTGGTCGGGCGGATAGTCTTGTGCCAAACGCTCAAGCAACAATTGGCGATGCGCGGCGCCCGTGGCAAATCGGCGGTGGCTTAGATCGCCGACCAATCCCACTTGCCACAGCACCAAATACGCACTGGGGTCGATACGGCGCCGATAAAATAGGAATTGCGTAGCCTCGTAATGCTGGCAACCGACCCGACCCGGATCAATCGCCAAATCGGCATATAAACAATCTTCTGCCGACACACCGGGCTCCATCAGCGCAGCAAAACCCTCTTCCCTGGCCACGCTGATCGCCCGATGCGGTACCGTCGCGAACACACCCGGATGCCCATAAAACACGCCGCACACCCGTCGTCCCAATCGCACTTGGGCGAGGAGGACATCGACCATTTCTCGATAGGTCTGGTGGCGCGATTTGCCCGGCGCGTAGTGGGGCTGCAGGCTGCGCACATCCGCATGCATCTGCTCCACCCACAGTTCTACCAAGGGATCAGACACCGCCACAAACACCACATCGGCTTGTTCGATATGACTACGCGCACGTGGCGTCAAATGACCGCCAAGCAACATGCCGACGCCCACACAGGCCAAGCTACCGGAAATATTCATCTAAGTTGTCACCCAAAACGGATGAGCGACCATACAACGTGGGCTGGGGTGTTCGCCGCAGCTCGCCTCGATCGGGTTCGAGTCAAACCCACCAAAGCCCGGCTCTGGGCCGGCGCTGTGCGCTGACGCTGTTTATGCATCGTGGGGTTGACCACATGAGTTCGGCTCGCACCCGCTATGATCAGAACTCGCGCTGACTACCCGGGCCGCAACAACTGCCAGCGACTGGATTGCGGCGCGATGCCGTCCGCAATGCGTTCAAACCCCAGCTTCACCATCAAACCGTTTGCCAACCCATTGTCTGGACTATGCCGGGTGAGCAGTCGGGCAATGTCCAGCTTGGCGAAAACGTGGCCGGCAAGCGCGGCGATGGCTACCGCTGCGAACCCACGATTTTGCTGCGACGGCACGATCATCGCGCCAACTTCGGCGCTATCGCCGGGCAAACCAGCAACATCACGCATCAAGGCCAATAGACCGATTTGCTCGCGTTGTGAGTCAGTCAAGGTCCAAGTGTGGCGGCCCAGCGTTGGCATCTGATTGCAGCGCAAAGCCGCCGCAAAGCTGCGCTGCGCGGCCGTCACCGACAGTGGCTCAGCAATACAGGCCATCGTCAGCGCGTCGGTATACAAACTGACATAAAAATCCTGGTCACGGGCGATCAGCGGCGCAATCCACAGGCTTTGGCAGTGCAGCGTTTCTATCATCTGTGCATCCGCTGATCCGGTTGGTTATTACCTTCGCGAGTCCAGGATAAACACGGCAGATTTCCAGCAAGAACAAATCAAGCAGATGCTCACCAAAAGCGCAGCTGATCAAAACGAACTAGTGGCCCGCAAAGACTGCGCTGTACTTGGTCGAAATGACTTCGAATACGGTGCTGAGCTACTGAGCTAATCCTGAATTAAGCTAGTCACATCTGCACCGCAATTACCCGATCCGGCAGGGCAATGCGGGCCAGGCCCAACGGTACTTGAGCCATAGGTAAAGTTGAGGAAATACACTTGGCCCACAGTCAGCGCGCAAGAGGAGTTCGAACTGCCGTTTATCCAACCTATTATCGCAAAACGCTGTGGGGTGATTAGGCAGTTTGCGCCTAGGAGAGCTTGATTAAAACAGCCCGCCTCGCGGGAGATTGATAACACGGCGATGCCATCACCATCGTTAGGATAATCACTCAGAGCAATAGAACCAAAGAACGGACCGGGACCATTATTGGTCGCGGTAAATTCAAAAGCGCGATAGCCGTTCGCGGGCACGATTAACGTCCGGCGTACACCGTAAGAAGGCCAAGTGTTGAAAGTGGTGTCCCAAAGACTGATCGTGGCGTTGGGATAAGTGGGTGTACAAGTTTCGACGTCATCATTGACGATAGTGACTAAACCCGTGCCGTCAACAACGCTGACACTAGGCGCTGACGGTGTCCCGAGCAAAACCTGAAACGTTTCGTCGCTTTCTGCCAGGGTATCGCCAATCACCGGCACCGTAATCATCCGTGTCTGTCCGGCCGCGCCGGTGAAACTCAACACAGTGCCGCCCGCAATCGCGATGTAGTCTGAACCGGCTGTGGCAGTCACGTTGACGCTGGACACCGGAACGGTAAACCCACCTTGCACGGTGCCAGTGAGGGTTACCGTTAGCACTGCGCTGCTAGTGCCACTATTTCCCTCGGTCACTGCAATATCGTTGATGGCGATAGAAGCAGGTGGCGGTATTTGGAAAACGATGTTTTGACTATCAGTGACCGGCACTCCTACAGTCGCGCAGCTGATATTAAAGGCCACGGTTGCAGCGTTTGATGGCGCGGTCAGGTTAAGCGTTCCAGATGTGGCGCGTCCGGCGCCTGCCCAACCAGTGCTACTGCCTCCGCTCATATCGCAGGAAGTGGTGCCGATTGAATTCCACGAAACCTGGAAATTAGTGTTAATGCTAACCGCAGCACTCGGCACTATCAGGTTGACACCTTCAAATCCATTCGCGAATAGCGCGTCACCTCCTGAAACAATGCTACTGCGAGCATCTGTTGCCCGGTGTCCCAAACTGCTATCGAACGCAGCGCTGCCAGCCTGAACCGCGTCGATGCAGCCCAAAGAGCTGCCGGCGATGAGCGCTGCTTGTAGTGATCGGATCACAGTGAGTTTGTTCAAAAATGTGTACCTCAGCAAAAGTGACTATCGAGTAAAAGCAAGAGTCCAACTGGCCAAACAAGCAGCGCAAGCGCTGTTAATTGTTCTTCGAGCCGCGGAGCAGATGCTGTTGCCTAACGATGAAATCCATCGGAAATATCCTGCAACGACACACCTTAAACCACGCTGACACGACCGGCAAGTGACGGTTGCTGTCATCGTTGCGTCATCACGCCGTTAACTATGCGTCGCAAAGCGCGCGCAGGCTGCGCTCAAACTATGCCTTGGAGATCTGCATGTCGACCTTGAAACAACGCGCCTACGATGCTTGGTTTCGCCATGTGCATGGCTCGCGTCTGATTTACAACACCTGCTGGGAGGATCCGCGCGCCGATCGCGCTTTGTTGGGTGTGCAGCCCGGCAGTCGTATCGCGATGATCACCAGCGCCGGCTGCAATGCATTGGACTACTTGTTGGACGATCCGGCACAGATTCATTGTGTGGATCTCAATTCGCGGCAGAACGCCTTGCTCGATTTGAAGATGGCGGCGCTTGAGACGCTCGCGCATGAGGATTTTTTCGCGTTGTTTGGCACTGGCAAACATCCGGATTTTGCCAATCTGTACCGCTATCGCTTGCGTGACCGGCTGCGGATGTCCTCTGCATCGTTCTGGGATAAACACCAACACTGGTTCGACGGTCGCGGCCGTGGCTCGTTTTATTTTCGCGGCGCGGCGGGTGATGTGGCTTGGGTCATGCGTGCCGTGCTGCGTAGCACTCGCCCGCGATTGCGACGCGATTTATTGCAATTGTTTGAAGCACCCGATTTGGACACGCAACGGCGTTTGTATGCGCAGATTGAACCGCGCTTATTCGGACCGGGCTTACGATTGCTGGTCCGTCAACCTGCGACATTGACACTGCTTGGTGTGCCACGCGCACAACGCGATCTAATTGAACAACAATATCCCGGCGGTGTGAGCGCCTTTGTGCAGGATAAACTGCGCTGGCTGATGACCGAGATTCCGGTTACGGAAAACTACTTCTGGCGTTTGTATTTGCATGGCAGTTACACGCCGCACTGTTGTCCAAATTATCTGCGCCCGGAAAACACGGAAGTCCTGCGCGAACGCTTGCATCGCGTGCAGTTATATACTCAAAGTTTTAGCGCGTTTTTGCAGGCTCATACAGAAACCCTAACGCATTTTGTATTGCTCGATCACCAGGATTGGTTGTATGCGCACGATGTGGCTGAATTGGAGCACGAGTGGCGTTTGATCTTGCAGCGCAGTGCGCCGGGCAGCAAAGTGCTATTGCGTTCGGCCGCATTAGCGGTCAATTTTGTGCCGCAGTTTGCGCAGCGCGCGCTGCTAACCCAGGCAGACAACGATCGCTGGCACCAACGGGATCGGGTCGGCACCTATGGTTCGATGATGCTCGCCGAGGTGGCCGCGTGAGCTTGCCGATCGGAAGCGATCTGGCCGGCTACTATCGGCTACATGCGCCGATTTACGATTTGACTCGCCCACTGTTTCTGTTCGGTCGCCAGCGGTTGCTCGGCGACGTGGCAGGTATCAGCGCGAGCATTGGTCAGCGGCAGCCGCGCATTTTGGAGATTGGCTGCGGCACCGGTTCAAACTTGGCGATTCTGTGTCGGCGCTTTCCGGATTCGCAACTGGTCGGCGTGGATTTGGCCGCCGCAATGATCGAACGCGCGCAACGCCGATGTTTGCAGCACGTGCATTTGGTGCACGGTGCGCTAGGACGCGTCGATCTGGGCGCGCCTTTCGACATCGTGATCGCCTCCTATATGTTGTCGATGACCGGCGACGAACAAGCGCGCTGCATTGCCGCAGCGCGAGCGGTGCTGGCGCCCGGCGGGCTGCTTGCGGTGGTCGATTTTCACTCTACCCGCAGCCAACACTTTGCGCGTTGGATGGCCCACAACCATGTGCGCTTTAACACCGATCTGCCGATGCAACTGCAGGCCACCGCCGCGCCGATGGCATTTGCTAGTCGGATTGCCTACGCTGGTGCGTGGCGCTATTTCAGTTGGATTGGGTATTGAGGGATAGTCTTGCAGGTTCCGGCTTCGCGTAGGATTAACGCTTTGGCTGAGGTGAACCTGTGAACCTGTGAACCTGATCGACAAACACATTAAATGGATCATGCTGGTATCGGGTGCGCTGACCTGCAGCATGGTGTTGACCGTGATTGCGCCCCAAATGGCGCTGAACATGATGTTTGGGGCCACCTTGGATGGCCCGCTCGCGCAGATCATGGTGCGCAGTTGGGGCGTCTTGGTCACAATGACCGGCGCGCTGTTGATATACGGCGCTTATCAACCAGGTAGTCGATCCCTCGCCCTGATCCTGGCCACGGTCAGCAAAATCGGTTTTGTTGGATTGATCTTTGTTTACGGCCAAGCCTTCCTCGCCAAAGCAAGTTTGACGATCGTTATTGATTTAGTGATGGCTGCGCTGTTTGTGTTGTATTTGCTGGGTTCGCGCCCAGCTCGTTGATGTGCGCGGCCAACTTCCAGCGCAGCGAGCGAAATCCACTCATTCAATACGCCTGACGAACGTTGGCCTCGGCAATTCAATCTGTGGGCACTGGCGGTGAATGCAGCGCCGTGCGGTTTTCTTGCGGTCGAGGGCCCAAAAACAAAAAAACCCCGGCGAGCGGGGCTTTCGAAGATCCTTTCGGATCACAACTTCTAATGGTGGGCGGTACTGGGATCGAACCAGTGACCCTTGCCGTGTGAAAGCAATGCTCTACCGCTGAGCTAACCGCCCGTCAAGCTGGCCGCGGACTATAAGGGCCGCGGCTGCTTGGCGTCAAATATCCCCATGGGTGAAGACAGCGATCAACTGAGGTTTCTGGGATTATGAGCAACTCAGCGCGTGTAGTCGCTGTCGCGGCGGGCGCGCTGGTGCGCGCTTTCGCTGCGTCGATAACGATCGTTGCGGTCGTGCGCGTAGTCTCGCCCGTTTCGGTGATTGTCGTTAAACGACCGGCGGTTGTAGCGATAGTCGTTATAACGGTCGTAGCGGCGACCATGATCGCGGCTGTAGGAGCGATAGCTATGACGGGGCCGATAGTCGTAGTTCGGTCGATAGCTGTGGTTACGATATCCGTAGCCGGACCCGTAATACGAACGAACCGGCGCGCGGTAGCTGTTCAAGTACCAAGGATCGCGCCAGGAATCCCGATAGTTCGAATGACCCGAGTAGCCCCAACTCGGCGCATAAGAAAAAGCGCTCACAGAACGATAACCGTGCGACCCAACAGTCAGGTTGTAGCCGCCGTGCCGACCATGGTCGCTATAGCCGATCGACCAATTGCCGGCGCTTGCTGAAACGCAAAAGCCGATGCTCAACATTGCCATCCAGACCAGTGCCCATTTACGCATTGCCCTGTCCTCCGTAGCGCCAAATTTTGGCGCTCGCCTAAGGTAAAGCACGCCGCTGAATCGCAGGTGAAGTTCGGCCCACCGGTAAGGCAGGCGCTCGACGGCGTTCGACATATCGCGCGAGGCCCCAGCTACACCGCCCGCAACCAAAAGGCCCGGTGGATGCGCTGATCGCGCACAAAATCGGGTGGGATGCTGGCTTCGGTGACATCGTCGATGTGCGCGATCTCGGCGAGTTCTGGATCGATCTTGAAACGCCGCAAATTGCAGACAAACAGAATGCGGCCATCCGGGGCCAAACAACGCAGTGCGTCGCGTAATAACGCGGCGTGATCGCGCTGCACATCAAACACCGTGGGGGTGCGTTTGGAGTTGGAAAATGTCGGCGGATCAACGTAGATCAGGTCGAATTGTTCGCGGCATTGGCTCAGCCAACGTACCGCATCGTCGGCGACCAATCGATGCCGGCGTGGATCAATCTGATTGAGGCGGAAGTTGCGCTCTGCCCATTGGTTATAGGTGGGCGATAAGTCCACGCTGACGCTGTCGCGCGCGCCGCCTAAGGCCGCGGCGACGCTGGCCGATGCGGTGTACGAAAAAAGGTTTAAAAAGCGCCTGCCGCGCGCGCTGTCGTGGATCCAGTTGCGGATTTGCCGGGTATCGAGAAACAGGCCGGAATCCAGATAATCCTGCAAATTGACTTCGAAACGTGCGCCTGCTTCGCGCACGATGAAGTGATCGCCGCTGCTGTCTTGGCGACGATATTGCGCATCGGGCGATTGGCTACGACGTTGTTTGATGTAGATGCGCTCGGTCGGCACATCAAACGCGCGGCGCGCGGCGAACAGCAAATCCTTGAAGCGCGCTTCGGCCTTCGCGGCTGGGATTTCGCTGGGCGCGGCGTATTCCTGGATGTGCAAACGGTCGCCATAGACGTCGATCGCCGCTGAATATTCGGGCATATCGGCGTCGTAGACCCGATAACATTCGATTTGTTCGCGCTCTAACCAACGTTTCAGGCGTTTACGATTTTTCAGCAGCCGGTTGTAGACCATTTCGGCGCCCGGACTTTTGAATCGCACCGGCGCGTCGGCGCGCACGCTTGATACCGCGGCAATGTCGCCGGTAATCAACAAACATTCGATCGTGCCGTTGTAGATTTTCTGAATCTTTTCAGCGCGTAGCTCAGTGGCGCGCGCCAAAGGCTCGGTTCCCGCCAATAACGCGAAGCGCCAGCCGGCCAGGTTTTGCTTCAACGCCTGACCAAATTCGCGATGCACCGGCATCAATTCGCGTTCCTGCCCCAGGCGTTCGCCATAGGGCAGATTGCCGACGACCAAGCCGTGCGCGAAGCCGGCGGGAGGATGCAGACGTTGGGCGTCATGCGTTGCCAGCTGACAAAAACCGGCCATACGCGCTGCTTGCAATTGGCCGCGCGCCAGTCGGATCGCATTGGCGTCGCTATCACTGCCAAAACCGCGCACGCGCAAACTCTGCAAGCCGCGTTGCGCCTGATCATCGACTTCCAAACGCATGGATTCCCAAGTGGCGACGTTGTGGCCACGCCAGCGGCTCCAGGCGAAATCGCTGCGCAGCCATTGTGCCGGCACGTTGGCGGCCATCCACAGCGCTTCGATCAACAAGGTTCCACCACCGCAAAACGGGTCGACAATGGCCGCTTCGGTTTTGCCCAACTCGGGCCAGCCGGCGCGCACTAGCAAGGCGGCGGCGAGGTTTTCTTTGATCGGCGCCTCGTGTCCGGCCCGACGGTAACCGCGTTCATGCAGGGAGCCGCCGACCAGATCCAAGGAAATCACCGCACGCGAGCCCTTCAATGCGACGTAAACCGACGCATCCGGCAGGTCTGCATCCACGTAGGGCCGCACGCCATCGCGCTCGCGAAATGCATCAGCAATGGCGTCTTTGACCCGCAGCATGGCAAAACGAGTGTCCCGGAAAGCCGGTGATTTTCCCGCCACGTGCACCGAAAAACGATCCTGCGAACCAAAATGCTCATGCCAAGCCACGCTACGTCCCAGCGCGTACAAGTCATCTGGATCGGCGATCTCGGCTGCGCCCAAGGTCAACAGCCAACGGCTGGGCAGCCGCGCGCTGTAACCAATTCGATAGAGATTCTCCAAGGTGGCAGTGCACTCCACGCCGGCTACGGTTTCTTGGATCTCGGTGGCACCGAGCGCCGCCAACTCGCGCGCCAGCAAGGTTTCTAGCCCACGCGCACAGGTGGCAAACAAGGTTAAAGCGGTCATTGATGGGACTCTAAAATGCGTGACAAAAATGTTGCGAAATCGCGCTCAATCGCGGGGATGACATCGGTCAAACGATGATCGGCATCGTACAGATGCAAAGTCGCGCGGGTTGCGGCGGCCAGCGCGTAGACCTCCGCGGGCTTAATCAATTCATCGCGCCAGCCATGAACGATGGCAATATGCCGCGCGTGCAGGCTCAGATCAGGCGAAATGCCGGGCAAGCGCAGCGGTGGCGCTAACAGAAACAGGCCTTCGATCGCACGCTGCATAGACGCCAAACCCGACACATAAGCGCCCAGGCTGGAACCGACCAACACCAGCGGGCGCGGCGCACGATCGATCTTCGGCAGCAGTCTATCCAGACGCGCGAGCGGTTCAACAATGCCCTGATCGTCGACACGTTCGCTGCTGAAACCCAAACCTTCAGCGACCGCTGCCAGCCGCGTCACCTTGGTAGCGTTAGGGCCACTCTCCATGCCGTGCGACAAAATCACATGGCCCACAGGGGCTGGGTTCAACATTGAATACTCCATTAGCCAGCTGGCAGCGCATGCAGGCGCTGCGTGCGGATCGCTATCCTACCTAAGCCGCGCACCCGCGCACGTACCCATTGAGCCCCCATGCCGATCGCCCACACGCCATTGCCCTATGTCGCCAAGCTCACGCTGCGCGAAATCAGCGATATCCGACTTGTTGTGGTGCACTGTACGGAACTGCCCAGCCTGGAACTGGCGCGGCAATTTGGTGAACAAGCAGCCTACCCCAGCGGCACGGGCAACAGCGGTCATTACTACATTGATCGCGACGGCCACACGCAGGAATACGTGCCAATTGAACGGATTGCGCATCACACGCGTGGCTGGAACCCACAGTCCATTGGCATCGAGTTGGTCAATCTAGGCCGCTACCCGGATTGGTTGGATTCGCGCACGCAACAGATGACCGAGCCCTACCCGCCAGAGCAAATCAGCGCCTTATTGACGCTGATTGCCGATCTGCGCCGACGTTGTCCGACACTCACCGACATCGCCGGCCATGAGGATTTGGACTTGACTGAAGTGCCGGCCAGCGACGACGCCCATCGAGTGGTGCGTCGCAAACGTGATCCGGGTCCGCTGTTTCCGTGGACAGAAGTGATTGCCAGCTGCGCGCTGCGCCGACGAATGGCTGCGCAGTTGCCGTAACCCGGATCTTTCATGAATGACAAGCGCCCTCGCTGCCTCTTGATCGCCTAGCGATTTTTCCTCAGTGAGCATTCACGAGCAGGCCGCGGCCATCCAGCGGCCGTGCCTCGATTGCCACGCCACGCGCGCACAGATCAAGGATCATTGCCGCTTCTCGCGGCGCGTGCCTTGCAATGACGAATCAACGACTTACGATATCCGTTCATGGAGAGGCCCGTGGCCCGTGGGAGCGCTTCGGCGTCCTCATCAGCGCTGCGCGCAAGCGCGCTCCCCACAAGAACCATACGCACGCGTAGCGTAGATGTTTGTAACAATGCTCACCATAATGAGCGCATCCATTGATGCGAGTGCAAAAGATGCCATCCGATTTCTTAAGTTTTCTCGGCGCCGGCTTGAGCGGGTCGCCCTGGTGGTTGGTGTTGAGCTACTTTTTGCTCGTCACTCAACTGACCATTTTTGCGGTGACCTTGTATCTGCATCGCAGTCAGGCACATCGTGGTGTGGAATTTCACCCCATCGTCGCGCATCTATTTCGGTTCTGGGCGTGGTTGACCACGGCGATGGTCACCAAAGAATGGGTGGCAATTCATCGCAAACACCATGCCAAATGCGAAACAGCTGAGGACCCGCATAGCCCGCAGATTTACGGCATCAACAAGGTGCTGTTCCACGGCGTAGTGCTCTACCAACAAGCGCGCCAAGACCGCGCGATGGTTGAACAATATGGCGCAAACACGCCGAACGATTGGCTCGAACGCCGCCTCTATGCAGCGCATCCGCCGCTGGGGCCAACCATCATGTTGTTCATCAACTTTGCGCTATTTGGGGTTATTGGGATTGCCGTTTGGGCGATCCAGATGCTGTGGATACCGGTGTTCGCGGCAGGCGTCGTCAATGGTCTGGGCCATTGGTGGGGATATCGCAACTTCGAGACCAGCGATAGTTCGACCAATCTAACGCCGTGGGCCTTGTTTATTGGCGGGGAGGAACTGCATAACAATCATCACGCCTATCCGAGTTCATCGAAATTTGCGCTGCGTAAATATGAGTTTGATTTGGGCTGGTTTGTCATCCGTATCTTATCGGCCTTGCGATTAGCCAAAGTGACCCGCGTGGCGCCCAGTTTGTCGATTCGCCCGAACGTCAGCATGCCGGACTCCGATACCGTGCGCGCGCTACTCACCCACCGTTTTAGCGTGATGCGTGAGTATTTCCGTGGCGTGATTTTGCCGGTACTGCGTGAAGAGGCCAATCGAGCAGGCGGACAAATGGCGCAGCTTGGCGGTCGACTGAAACGCGCGCTGGCCAACGATGGTCGCTGGTTGGACGCCGATTCTCGGGAGCGAATGAGCGCCTGGGTGCGCGAACGGCCATTGATGGCCACCGTGATGGACTATCAGCGCCGTTTGGCCGACACCCTGGAACGCTCGGGACGCAATAGCGACACAGTGAAAGAGGCAATCCGCGCGTGGTGTGACGACGCCGAGCGCTCCGGCGTTGTCGCATTGGAACAATTCGCACGGCGCATCAAAGGCTACCAACTGGTCGGCGCCTGAGCGGCATTCCTGGCTCATCCGAAAACGCTCAACTGCAAGTCGGCGATCCGCAGAGCCCTCAGGAGCGCCGAGTTGGGCGATCCGGATAGCCCTCTGGAGCGCCGAGTTGGGCGATCCGGATAGCCCACTGGAGCGCCGAGTTGGGCGCCTGCTCTTGCACCCGGAAGAACGCAAAGCCACCAGAATGGGCCGCTCGGGACAGGTTCAGAGTTTCCCTCGCTACAATGCCGACCCGCGCAAATGAACCTTGCCATGCGAGCTGCTACGTCCTTACCGCTGATTGCGCTGCTCGCTGGTTTGTCGATGCTCGGTCCGTTTGCGATCGACACCTTCTTTCCGGCATTTCCGGCGATTGCTGGCGAATTCTCGGCAACGCCGTTTCAAATGCAGCAGACCCTGTCGATCTATCTGATCGCTTATGCATTGATGGCCTTGTTGCACGGTGGCTTGTCTGACGCGATCGGCCGTCGACCGGTCATTTTGGCCACCTTGGTGGTATTTACCTTGGCCTCGGTAGGCTGCGCTTTATCGCGCAGCATCGACGAGCTTTTGTTGTTTCGCGCCGTTCAAGGTTTGAGTGCGGGTGCCGGCGTCATCGTGGGGCGCGCGATTGTGCGCGATTGTTTTGAGGGTTCACAGGCGCAGCGGGTGATGAGCGGCATCAGCATGATTTTCGGCATCGCGCCGGCATTGGCACCAATCATTGGTGGGTATCTGCTGTATTTCGGCTGGCGCGCGTCGTTCTGGTTTCTGGTGTTGGCTTCAGCGGCGTTATTGATTGCCTGTTGGCGCAGTTTGCCAGAAACCCACCCACGCGCCGCCCGCACGCCGTTGCGGCCCGGCTCTTTGGTATTGGGCTATTTGCACATGTTGCGCAGCGGGCGTTTCGTATTGTTGTGCTTCGCCGGTGGTTTCAATTTCTCGGCGATGTTTCTGTACATCAGCTCGGCGCCGGCCTTTGTGCTGGAGATTTTGCAACTCAACGAACGCCAATTTGGCGCGTTTTTTGTTCCCACCATCAGCGGCATGGTGATTGGCGCATTTGTCAGCGGTCGCATGGCCGGGCGTATCCAGAGCCGCACGGGTCTGGCTTTGGCCTACGCGGTCATGCTCATCGCGGCCGTCGTCAACGTTGTCTACACGCAATCCGTTGATCAAGTGGTGTGGCCCTATGCGGTGTTACCGATCGCGTTTATTGCGTTTGGCGTGGCGATTGCATTCCCGCTATTGACCATCGCCAGCATGGATCTGTTTCCCGAACGGCGTGGCGGCGCCAGTTCGCTGCAGATGTTCCTGAGTTTAATCGTCAACGCCAGTGTCGCAGGCTTGTTATCGCCGTTGCTGCAACACAGTGCGCCACACTTGGCGATAGGCGCGGCGCTGCTGACACTGGTCGGCATGAGCTTGTACTTATTTGCCCGCTCAGCGATCCCACGAATGCTGCCTGCATGAGTGGTGCGCCGGGTCATGCCCGCCAGTTGCGCAGTAACAGTCCCAACACGGCTGCGTCCTGAAGCTCTCCAGCGACCAACCAGCGCTCGTGCATCAAGCCCTCATGCACAAAGCCCAAACGCTCCAAACACTTGAGCGAGGCCAGATTTCGCGGATCAACGTCGGCCTCAATGCGGCGCAGGCGCAAATCATCACGGGCATGGTCCAGAAGCCGGCTGAGGGCCTCGTTTGCGATGCCCTGACGCCAAAAACGCGAGTTCAAGATGTAGCCAATTTCTGCACGGCCCTGCGCCCAGTTGACTTGGAACAGGGTGCAGGTGCCGATGATCTGTCCCTCAGACGGTAACTCGATGCCCCACTGCTGCAGATCGCCGCGCTTCACGTAAGTGCTTAATTCGGCCAGATATTGCACCGCCTCGGCATACTCACGCATCGGCGGTCGACTCCAATAACGCATCACGCGCTCATCCGAAAACACCTCGAACAAGGCATCGGTGTCGGTATCGAGCAATGGACGCAGACGTAGTCGCGGCGTAAGCAACACTGGCAGCTCAGTCGCTATCATCCTAGTAGTCCAGCTGGGAGAAAAATTAGGATCGCACGGATCGTCATTGCGAGGGAGCCTTGGCGACCGCGGCAATCCAGTGACTTTGCTGTTTGCCTCGATTTGCCGCAAAAAGCAAGGTCACTGGATTGCCGCAGTCGCTTATTAGCTTCCTTCGCAATGACGATTCGGGGGTTCATGGCCTCGCGATCCCAAACTTCACTGTGGACCGACTACCAGCAACCTGTCGGACTTTCCTCGCGAGTGCGCCGGAAGTCCTTTTGGCGATCGTTTTCTACTCTTTCTCGAATTGATTTTGAAGGCTCCCGGCTCCCGCTCTACTTTTGAGTCTGCGCTATGCCAAAAGGCCGTCCGGCCCTTCGGGTTGCGCGTCGCAACGGCGTCTGCAGCGTTGCGCCACACAACGCATCTCGCGCTGAAAGTCCGACAGGCTGCTAGCCGGCGAATAAGGGCGGCGCTTGTTCATGCCGCTAGTTTGATCGCGACAGGCCGGCCATTAGTCCCCACGAGCGTAAGGGCTCGCCGCGTAAATGTTGGCTAATCAAAGTGCGAAACAAACGCCGCAGCTCGCGCAGTTGTTCGGGCAGCGGCTCATCTACATTGAGCATCGCCAACAAGGCATGCCCGCTAAAGCCTTCGTTGCGATCGGCCACCAAGACAAAACCAGATTCTGCAGCAAACTGATATTTGCCATTGGGATCCAGGCCTGAACCGCTCGCATCGTGCGCAAAATCCGCCGCGTAACCCAAATCATCCAGCAAATCGCGTTCAAATCGACGCAGGCACCAAGCGAGCGTGCTGCTGCCGCTCAAGTCGAGCAAGATGCGTCGATAACGCTCGTACAAACCCACGTGAGGATCATTGCGCGGCACCAGTCGCACGATGAGTTCGTTGCAATACAGGCCCGCCAGAACACGCTCCGAGCGCAGCGCCAAGCCTATGCCGACCGGCTCGGCGCGGGTCAAGCGCTGCAACTCGCCTGTGCCAGAAAAATCGAGGCGCAATTCTTGGAAAGGTTGTAACAAGGCCGGCAGTGCACTTTTCGAGCCTCGTGCGCCGCGTGCAATCAAGCCGATCCGACCGTACTCAGGTGTGAATGCATCCAGCAGCAAACTCGATTCCGAGTATTGGCGGCGATGCAATACGAATGCCGGCTGATCCTGAATGCGCATGACTCAGCCGCAAAATCCTGATGGTAAGCGCATGGAAATGCGAGCTAGAAACAGTGTTTGCCGCCGACGATCAATATGCGGCGTTCTTGCGTTCTGCGTGGGGGGCGCACATTGATTTTGCCCCGTTCCGCGAGCGCGTGAAGAAAGCGAAAGAACTGGCACCGAAGACTTCCAAAGCTGCGCGGGAGCTTGCGGCGTTGTTGAACGAAGCGGGTAAAGTTGGCGGAGGCGTTGCGCCGGATGAGTTTTATTCCGTACGTACGCTATTGGCTATGACCGACAATCACGAAATGGATGGCGGCAACCTGCTTATTTGGCGTAGCGTGCGGAGTGCAATTACTGGCGAATCACGCAAATTTCCGCCAGCTGATCAAGCTGAATACGAAGCTGCCACAACACCGAGGCAGGCAATCATTGTTTCTGAAGATGATGCGGAAGAGGCAAAGCAGAACAATCCACACGCACTGATTATTGCGATTAGTGGCGTTGGACCGAGCGACGTTGAGCGCAACCAAGAGCTAGTGTAGTGCTTCGAAATTAGCGAGCCATTTCATTTTGGCACGGTCATATTCTGCACAACGACCTCGGACGAATGACGATGAAAAAGCCTCTTATCCTTGACGAAAGCCAGCGTAGTGTTCTGAGTCAATGGGTGCGCTCGCGGACCGTCAATATCCGTTGGCGCGCCCGGGCACGAATCATTTTGGCAGCGGCCAAGGGCGGTACAGATCAAGCCATCGCTGTGGAGCTGGGCACAACGCGGCACCGTGTGGCTCGTTGGCGGAGGCGTTTCATGCAGGGCGGCGTCGAGGCGCTGAAGAAAGATCTTCCGCGAGGTGGTCGGCCGCCCAGGATTGATGCTGGGAAAGTAAAGGAAATCGTGCGGCTGACCACGCAGACAACGCCTGCGAACGCGACCCATTGGAGTACACGCAGCATGGCGGCGCATGCGGGTGTTAGCGATAGCACGGTGCTGAGGATATGGCGTGCTCATGGGCACAAGCCGCATCGGGTGGAGTCGTTCAAGTTGTCGAACGATCCACAGTTCTCGGAGACATTGGAAGCGATTGTCGGCTTGTATCTGTCGCCGCCGGAGCATGCTCTGGTGTTGTGCTGCGATGAGAAGAGCCAAATCCAAGCGTTGGACCGAACCCAGCCGGGACTGCCGATGAAGCGAGGACGGGGCGCAAGCATGACCCACGATTACAAGCGTCACGGCACCACGACATTGTTCGCACCGCTCAATGCTCACGATGGCACGGTAATTGCCGACTGCAAGACACGGCATCGGCAGGAAGAGTGGCTGGCGTTTCTGCGGCAGATTGATCGAGAAACACCGAAGGACAAAGTGCTTCATTTGATCTGTGACAACTACGCGACGCACAAGCATGCAAGCGTAAAAGCCTGGCTGAAGAAACACCCGCGTTTCCACGTGCATTTCACTCCGACCTCGGGCTCATGGCTCAACATGGTCGAGCGGTTTTTCCGCAGCATCACCGTCGATCGTCTGCGCCGTGGGGTGTTCCAGAGTGTCGCTGAGCTCACCCAGGCAATCGAGGGTTATATCGCCGCTTACAACGAAAACCCCAAGCCTTTTGTCTGGACTGCGAAGGCCAATGACATTCTGCAGAAAGTGATGCGCGGACGAGCCGCGTTGAAAATGGTTCAAACTGGGTGAAGCACTACACTAGCCGCTAATGGCTGATCTGAACGTCAGTAGCGTCTGAAATGTTCTAGGATCGTGCCCAATTTCTCAGTAAGCCCGGCTATCGATGAGACAGCACGAGTTGCAAGTGATTGATATTTCTTGCAAGCCACTTTCACAATTCTGTACGTCATTGATTTTTATGCCCCACGCTAACGCTGGGGGCATATGTCAAAAATTGGGAGATAGATAGATATCAATGGAACTTGTGATGGGGCATAGTGTCCGTACGTTGACACCATTGGTGGTGTCACATGCATGATAACCTTCTTGTTCAAGCGATCAGCGTACTTCAAGAACGGACTACCAACATCCGTTGCAGCGAGCTAGTCGCAATGCTTGAAAGCTTGGGCTTTACTGTAAGGAAAGGTGCAAATGGTGGGCATAGGGTGTTCATACACAACAGATTGGATGGGTTTTACTCATCATCGTTTGATGGAGGCCATGGGCGAGACGATATTGTCAAGCCGGTTTATGTGCGGATTGTGAGGCGAATTTTGCTAGAATACGAGAGCGATTTACGAGCGTTATTGGAGGAATGAGAGATGGTTAATTCGCAGGGATACAGCGTTGTTATTCGAGCAGTAGACATCGACGGGGAGCATCTTGTTGAAGCCCGCATCCGTGAGCTTCCTGATGTCGTGGTCTACGGCGCTGATATTGAAGAAGCGCATTCATTGGCGTGTGACGCGATCGATACAACTGCGGCGATGTTTGCTGAGGCCGGAAGAGAAATGCCTCATGCGTTTTCAGTGATCGATTCAAGTGGTCGCATAACATTGCGCCTGCCCAAGAGGCTCCACTCGTATTTAGTTGAACTCGCTGCTGATGATGCGATCAGCCTGAATCAGCACATCATAAATATGCTGATGGTGAGCTATGGTTATGAGCATGGATTTAAAACCGAGCCAGCTCGTTGGCAACCCAGTTCCAAGCCTGAAAGGCGCGGCGCGCTGGTTGCTGTCCAAGTGCGTGAGCTGCATGAAAAAACAAGCTTCGGAGAATTGACCACGATTAACGGCGACTAAAGTATTCGATTGCACCCAAGCCTCCATTTTGCAGCGAAGGCGGTGTTCATCAGATCTCTTTAGTCGCCTGCCGATAACGCATCACCGCGTCCAGCAACATATGCGGCACGGTCAGCGCTGCGCGACTAAAGCTGCAAATCCTGCCGTTCTTCCGCCGCATTCAAGAACAAAGCAAAATTCCAATGTTGTACGTAAGCCACGCCCCGGCGGAACTCACCTATCTCACCGAGCGGGTGTTGCACATGGATCGCGGATGCCTGCAGGGCGCATAACGCTGCACGCAGCGCATTTCAACTACACCCGCCGAATATAGAAACTGCCGCCTCCATAGCCGCGCCCCGCACGGTGCTGAACCGCCTTTTGAACCAAGTCAGGTAATTTATAGTGGGCATAGGCGCATCCGCACACCTCTTCAAACATATTGGACCCGATCAGTAAAGCTTGTAGCAAATACTGTTCGTTCCAACTACGGTTTTCGTCAATAACCCACTCTCTAGGATATTCCTGCGGCAGCCGAATGTCGTGAATATGGATTCGCACGCCAGGTTTTAACCGTAGCATTAACTTCAAGTAAAGATAATTGACGTCACTGCCGGTTTTACAGACGAGCGAGCTGTCGATGAATAACAAATCATTCGGTTCGAGCGATGCAAAGAAAGCCAACGGAACAGCTTGAACGCACTTTTCAATAAGTTCCAAGCCTAGATCGCCACGCCGCAAAAACGGCCTAGGAAATGGCTCTATGCACTGAATTTTGGTACGCCCCTGCAAAAATCGCCGATTCACATCTGCCATGAGCAGGCTGGAATAACCAGACCCTACTTCGATAATTAGGCTAGGCTGCCAACTTCTTAAGAACGCAAATAAAGCCCGAGAATCTAGCCAGCTAAATTGCGAGTTCTGTGTATAGAAACAGCTTAATTCGTTATCTCCAGCCCCATGCTCCGGATAATCATAGTCGCGCAGCATCGGCGTTAAAACATCTTGTAAAAGCTGGCTATGCATTCGGTCATTAAAGTCAATGCCCGGCACTTCTGGCTCATCCGGATACAGCTCGGCGAGGCGCGAAGCTAAGTCAGGATCCGTCACCGGGGAGTAGAAATGTCCATTCGCATGCGCCGACTGGATCATTGTGGAGCTTGTTTGCCTGTGAAATCTGCTTAGGAGTTTTTGCAGCACGTGGTACCAAAACGCCGATTGAGGTGCACCAGCCTAACCGTTTGCACTGGCTAAACAACGCGGGGCGCCCGAAAATGTTCCGGGCTCCCGCTAGTTCTGGCCTGAAAACCCCCGCCCCCAAGTAGCCTAAACTGGGCGTTTACAGCCGACAGGCTACTGGAAAGAAAGGGAAGCAGGCTCTACCCTTGCGCCTGTTGTACTCAGGTTCCAGGGCGGATACACATCTTTCTCTTTTAAGATCTCGGAAAACAATACGCCATCGATCCACTGAGCTGTTGCTTTTTCTGTGCTGATTTCCCACTTTCTGCGCACTATTTCCTCGGCGCCCATGTCTCTTAACGCCTTTTCACCACCTTTTATGCCTATAAATACCTTTTGCTTATAATCACAAGCGATTCTGTAAAGTAATTCTGAAGGGAATACACCGCTCCATACTATATCCTCTATCGAATGCTCTATCAGCCATCGAGTAATTTTTTTAAATTCTTCTATTTCTAACCAGTTACGCTTATTGGCCATTTCTTGTGAGGTATATTGAAATTTATAATTCTTGATTTCACTCACTTTCATTCTGAACAATCCAGTCACGTCATAATTTACACCAACGAAACCTTTACTTAGCATTTTTAATTCTTCTAAAGATAAACGTTTTTCAGTTAATGGATTCATGCCGCCCGAAGATGTTGTTCGTTCATAATCATAGCCAGAAAAATCGTTTGAAATAAAGGCATTTAGAGCCTTTAGGGTATGACGCGTGTACTCGGGAATCGGGTCAATTATACCGTTGCCTTCGTCACTCAATATTTTTTCGATAATCTCGGATATTGATGATACTTTATCAATTTTGTTTTTCTGCCATGTTACTAGCGCCTTGAAATCAGGATCTCCAACCGAGAATTCTTTGAGATCTTTTTCTGTTCCGTCAAGCATTTCTCCTTCTTCAATAGGAACAAGATATACCATTCCTATTTTCGCTTCGGGGTGTTTATTTTTTAACCCTTGATACTGCCTACGAAGTTGGTCTTTCGTTATTGATTTATCATAAATCTTATTCTCTATTCCAATAATCCAATCATCAATTCCCATGATAATATCAATGAAACAGTTTTCCGCGTTATATTCTAGATTAAACCAGAGTGTTAGTTGTTTTTCATACCCAGTCCTAAGCCTTGGCTTAAGCTTTTTTACTAAATCGGACAATTCTCGGTTTTTTAATGAATCTGAGATCCCGTCAATGAATTTTGAAATAAATTAATATCCAAAACCGTGCTCCATTGCGGGATTCATGAGCCAAATTAGAATTGCTGATGCAGTTTCTTCTTGAAAGCTTTTTTTGCCTGACGCTAGTACTTTAAAGATATTCATTACTTATCCTTTCCGCCTTGAGACGGCAAACCTGTTGTTAGCGCGACTGGATAGCCCACCTAAAAGGCGCAGCTTCATTCGATTTCGTATTCTTTTGAATCATTTATACTGGCGGTGATACTTCGACCTAAACCAGCCACCCAGGTAAATGTAACGCTGGCACAATCAGGTGGGTCTTCGCCCTCGCGCGCGTACATCGCAGCTTGGTCTGCAAAGAAATCTTCTATTTTTTGCCTTTGCGCGTCCGTCAACGAGAAACGGTCTTCATCGATAGTTTTTTATTTTTGTCCTCGTGGATTTTCAAGCTCTTGGTTGTCATTGACGCCCCACCAACGCGTATTGTCGCCGCAGGGATGCAATAACGGCGTTGCTGTCCGATAGAAGCTGTTCCCTAACCCCTAACCTACCACCGTCGCAAACGTTTGGACACGACAGCGAGAGGCGGAAAAACCGCCATGGCCCGGCTAAACGTCCAGGCGCTCCGAGTAACACCGCGAACTCTGGCGCAGCCCAGAAAGGAGCTTGCAGGTGGCGCCGAAGCGCTCAAGCCCTCGCCAGTTCATGGTCGCGCGGCACCGAAAACCCGGCTGCATTGCGGTGTCCACCGCCGCCGTACTGCTTGGCGATCGCGCTGACATCCATACCCTGATCGTTCGAGCGGAGCCCAAATATGCGCAGGTCCGGGGTGTCCCAATAGCAGGCGGAGAACGGCTGGCCCTGCGCCATCAGGTTGCCGGCATCACTGGCCAGCGTACTGGGCAGGCTGGCTACCGGCACGCGCTGTCCGGCAATGGTCATGAAACGCTGGCAGAGCTTGACTAGCTCGGCCACATCCTTCTGTTGTTTGCGCTCAATCGCCGTGCCATCGCGGATCAGCGTCGCCAAATCCATGCTGACGAGCTGGTCCCAGACCGCGAACGAGTATTCGTAGCTGAATACCGCGGCCTGGATCTCGCGCGTGCTAGGCAGGGCGAACCGCCATAGATCCCGGTCCTCGACATGATTGACCAGCGCCGGCCGCGGCGTTTCCGGGTGAAAGAAATCCCAGGCGATCCCAGCCCCGCTGCGCGCCATATCGAAGTACGCATAGATCGCGGCAAAGCGCGCGCCAGCCTGCTGATCCGCCGCAACTTGCGCTAAGTGCTGCGTCCAGCTCCACGGGGTTTGCCAGCACTCGCCGTCCAGACGCCGTACCGCAGTGGTATCGGCCTTGCCTGGATCCTCAGGCAGATCCTCCGCTGCACTCTTGTGATGATCCAGCACCAGAATCGAACGCGCCGTGCGCGCGATCGCCTGCAGCACCTCTCGATTGTAGGAAAAATCCACGAGCAGCAGATCGCGCGCACCAATCTCCGGCGGCGGCGCTTGGTGGCTGCCTGGGTAATAGTCGAAAGCATCGCCAAAGCGCTTCCAGATCGCCCAGGCGGCGGTAAAGCCATCGACACAATTGCCGTGGTAGATGACCAGCGGTTTCATGAATAAGCCACGCTTATAAGATGCACTTTTGCTTTGCCGAGTATAGGAAATTCAAACGCCCTTTTCGAACAGCATTGCGATCAGGCGGCGGTCGCGCAAGCGCTGGTTTGGGCGCAGATCGGACGTTCGCGAGTGGAATTTCGGCAGCGCGGGGCCGCTCCGCCGCAGTGGCCGCACGTGCTCACGTCGATGTTGAAGACGCGCTTGAGGCGTTGCGCTAAAGGTCATCGAGCGGGGCTTTTCATCGAGGCTGCGGTGGTCGGCAGGTTCGGGCGGCTTGTCGTCGGCTACGTTCGACGGCGGACGTTTGCCACGCCCGGATGGCGTCAGCTGCGTGCGCAACTTCGCGTTCGGCGCAGAGACGTCATGGAAGCGGGTGAGATGCGCGCGCGGTGGCGGCACCAGGGCGGCCAGCTTGGCGATGACAAATCGGCAGGATTGCCGATTTGGACAACCACAGGTCGCCCGCAGGGTGGCGCACAGGCTGGCGCACAGGGATGTGCGCCATCAACTCCAGCGGCTCAAACTCCACGTGCGTCGTGCCAGTTTCTCCACGGCGTCCTGAGCTGGTAGCGCACCCTGCCCTGCGGCGAGAGCGATAGGCGCTTTTCCGAGATCGCTGGACGCGCGATGGTGCGGCACAGGCGTTCAACCTAGAAACCTCACGCTTAGCGAGCTTGAGCGACTCTGCCAAGCGGCTGCGAAGCGCGCCGGAAGCGGCGAAGGTGTGTCGCGCCAGTTTGCCGCCATCCTCAACGACGGCGACGCCAGCGAGCTGCTGCGTCACCTCAGCATGCCGACGCTGATCCTGCACGGCAATGACGACCCGATGGTGCCTATTGCGCACGGCATCGACCTCGCCCGCAAGATTCCCCAAGCCAAGCTCGAACGCATCGACGGCTGGGCTGGGGGCATGATCTACCGGACGCGCTGGCCGACCTGATCGTCAGCCCTGTGCGTGCGGCTTAGTTTTGGATTCATCGGTCTGTGGCTTTAAGGCCTTAGGCTGATATCCAGCGGCAGCGAAGGCTGCAATCTCTCACCCGTCGCTTGGCAGGCCTCAACGCCCGCGACAGTCGTCAACTGCGTCAGTTCGGTAAAGAAGGTCGGAAAGGCGATA
>Ga0163154_10000800_pt1 | contig 48912 bp, 44 predicted proteins | sample OliLakLV19MP9P1_FD_148649 | JGI IMG/M metagenome (GOLD analysis project Ga0163154, IMG submission 148649) | Freshwater microbial mat bacterial communities from Lake Vanda, McMurdo Dry Valleys, Antarctica - Oligotrophic Lake LV.19.MP9.P1 | ecosystem: Environmental > Aquatic > Freshwater > Lake >...
AACGTTCCATGTCCCATTCTTTCAATCTTTTCATTTGGGCACCACAAGTGGTGGCATCTTGAAAATTCCAAGCGAGCCTGTCTATTGACAAGATCTGTTGAGGACGATCTTCAAGCACGTTTTTCAGTGTGAACTAGTTAGTCCTGCACTGAGTGAATTGATTCGAAAATGTCTGCAAAAATCACCCGATTCTCGATACGCGTCATTCGGTGAAATCGTGCCGCTACTCGATCGCTCGGAGTTCACCGACGACGACCCGGACGAGGACCAGCAGCAGCCAGTCGTCGATGAATTGTCTACCCAAAAAGTACCAGTTTATTCTTTAGTCGGATTGTTCATGGTGCTATGCGTAGTCGGTTTTGTCATTTATCAAAAAATTGCTCCGGGCGCTGATGCAAACAAGTCTGCCACCACTACGCTTCCATCAATCGAACAGAAAGCTGAACCTGAGATGAGTAAAACTAAGCGCGAGGCAGTCAAACTCGATGGTTTGATGTCTGAACCCAAGAACACGAAAATCAAGTTATATGGTGATGCCAAGCGTGACGCGGTCAAGCTCTATGGATTGATGTATGAGTCTAAGAATGCGAAAATCAAGTTAGATGACGATGAGGTTGCCGACATTTATGGCAATTCTGAAGGCAACAAAAAGAAGGGAGCCCAATGAAACGATCAGCCTTACTATGTTTTCTTTTGACCGTGGCTGGGACGATGAGCGCCTTTACGGAGCGTGCCTATTCTCTGGATTTGTCAGGAATGAGTCCTATCGGCAACGTTCGAAAAGTAGTAAAGATTAGCGATGGAATTTTAGTCGATTGCGACGATGATAGTCAGGTGAAATTGCAAGTGTTGGCACCAGATTTGGTGCGAGTACGAGCTGGCTTTAAAAAAGCAATTCCAGGCAAAGATCATTCATGGGCGATCGCGCGCACGAGCTGGAACTCAGTGCCAACCAAAGTTTCCGAAAGCAACGATACCGTTGTGCTTGAAACTTCCGAACTTCGTGTGGTTGTTACTCGCAGTCCATTACGAATCGCTTTCTATGATGCCAAAACCGGGCGTGCGATCAACCGTGACAGTCAGCCGATGCGATATAATTCGGCGACTCGCGCAGTAGCAGCGGTTAAATCGCTGGGCTTCGAAGAACACTTCTACGGATTAGGTGAGAAAGCGGCGCGGCTCGACAAACGGCGAGAAGCGTTTCAAATGTGGAGTTCGGACACGCCTGGCTACACGTCCGCAACTGATCCGATTTATCAAAGCATTCCGTTTTACATCGGACATTCGATGGACCGCGAAAAGTCGGGTGAATGGCGCGGATCTGCTTATGGCATCTTTTTCGACAACAGTTATCGATCACGTTTTGACCTCGGATCTACGGATCCTGAAAATGTGGTTTTTCAAGCTGATGGTGGCGAGATGAATTACTACTTTTTCTATGGACCGTCGATGAAGAAAGTGGTGAATCGTTATACAGAATTGACTGGTCGCATGCCTATGCCGCCGAAATGGGCTCTGGGTCATCAACAGAGCCGCTACAGCTATGGCAATGAGCAACAAATAAAAGACGTTGTGGAACGCTACAGGGAAGAAAAAATTCCACTTGATGTAATACATTTTGATATTCATTACATGGATGGCTATCGAGATTTTACCTGGAACCGAGATCGCTTTCCAGATCCAAAAGGGTTAATGGCTTGGCTCAAGGAACGTGGCGTAAAGCCAGTTACCATCATTGATCCAGGTGTTAAATATGAACCGGGTGGTAACTACAGTGTCTACAATGAAGGAACCAGACAAAACTTTTTTCTGAAGAAAACCAATGGTGAAACATACGTTGGAAAAGTTTGGCCCGGCGATTCAGTTTTTGTTGACTACACTCTTCCTGAAGCCGCCAAATGGTGGGGCGATCTGCACAAACCGCTGCTCGACACAGGTGTCGCCGGTATCTGGAACGACATGAACGAGCCTGCCGATTTCGAAAGTCGCGACGGCGATAAGTGGAAGGACGTAGTCAATTACGACAACGGTGAGAATTCCAAGCACGACAAAATGCGGAATTTATTCGCGCTTCTCGAATGCAAATCAACATATGAAGGCTTGACCCGCCTGCGTCCGGATGAGCGTCCATACATCATCACTCGAAGTGGCTATGCCGGAATTCAGCGATATGCCACCATGTGGACCGGTGACAGTCCGAGCACATGGAGTGCGATGGAATTGAGCATTCCGATGTTTCAAACTCTGGGTCTGTGCGGGCAACCGTTCGTCGGCTCCGACTGCGGCGGCTATCAAGGCAAATCTAATGGAGAGCTGCTCACACGTTGGTATCAGATCGGTTTCCTCTCACCATTTTTTAGAAATCACCACGCTGTAGATTTCAACGATCAGGAGCCGTGGCGTTTCGGCAAAAGGTACGCAGACATCATTCGCAAGCACGTCCAACTGCGATATAAGCTCATGCCGTATCTTTACACCGTACTGGCTGAGGCTCATGAAACTGGCATTCCCTGGTTTAGACCTTTAATCCTTGAGTATCAAAACGACTATGATGTTTTGAATATTGACGATGAGTTTCTGGTCGGCGAAAACCTGCTGATAGCACCGGTGGTGACTCAAGGCGCCACCAGTCGTGATGTCTACTTGCCGCAGGGCGAGTGGTATGAATTCGGCACCGACAAAAAGCATCAAGGCTCTCAATGGATCTCTGTGAAGGCACCATTAGAGACGGTTCCAATGTTTGTAAAGGCAGGCAGTATTTTGCCTGGCGGTCCAGCTCTCGAATACATGAGTCAAGCAACAAATGAGTCGATCAGTTACGACGTCTACCCCGATAAAGCGGGTAATGCGTCAGGCAATTTGTATGAGGATGACGGCGTTACCCGGGCCTATTTAAAAGGTGGGTTTAAGAAATCAGCTCTGAATTTTGGTCAAGGAAAGCTGATTGCCACCGCGTCCGGTGCGAAAGTCGAAGAAGTTCCGAGCGCCTCTGTTCGAATATTCGGAAGATGACCGTCATAGTGAAACTGCATCGGCTCGTTTAGCGTAAACGATTTCAGGGAGCAACTTTGACTTCTATCTTCCAGCTCTTCAAACCTTCACCATTCATCGAACGTCTTCCTGACGAGAAAATCGATGCGGAGTATAAGCGCTATCGCATGCAAATGCTGTCTACAATTTTTGTAGGATACGCCGGCTACTACCTGGTAAGGTCCAATATAAACATCGCGAAACCATATCTGATCTCCGAGTTCGGTTTTAGCAAAGGTGATGTTGGTTTGCTTGCGTCGGCGCTGACGATCGCTTATGGCTTAAGCAAATTCTTGATGGGAAACGTTTCCGATCGCTCCAATCCAAGATACTTTCTGGCGACCGGTTTGATCCTCTCCGGCATCGTCAATTTGATTTTTGGTTTCTTGCCCGGGCTGTTTTTTATGATCGTGTTCTGGTCGTTGAACGGATGGTTCCAGGGAATGGGATGGCCACCGTGTGGCCGAACGATGGTTCACTGGTTTTCGGATAAAGAGCGCGGCACCAAAATGGCGGTGTGGAATCTTGCTCACAACGTAGGCGGAGGGCTTGCTCCCTTGATTGCGAGCTATTCGCTATTAGTTTTTGGCACCTGGGAAAGTGTGTTTTATGTACCGGCAGTGCTTGCGATTCTTACCGGATTTATGGTGTTGATATTCTTGCGTGATACACCGCAATCGGTTGGATTGCCACCGATCGAAGAGTATAAGAATGACTATCCATCAACAGGCGTGGAGGATCGTGAGAAGGAACTTTCAGGCTCTGAGATTCTGTTTAAGTATGTACTGAACAATAAATTTCTGTGGATTTTTGCTTTTGCCAATGTGATGGTTTACATCGTCAGATACGGTGTGCTCAATTGGGCACCAACGTATCTAACCGAAGTAAAAGGTTATACCATCACGAATTCCGCATTGCAGTCGAGTTTGTATGAGCTCGCCGGAATTCCTGGAATGCTCTTCTCCGGTTGGGCGAGTGATAAATTGTTTCACGGCCGACGCTCGCCGATCATGGTGATCTCGATGACTTTGGTGGTGGCAGCGATTTTCTTGTATTGGTTAAATCCAAAAGGAAACTACATGATGGATTCATTTGCGCTTGTCGCAATCGGTTTCTTGATATATGGTCCGGTAATGCTCATTGGCGTGGCGGCACTGGATTTGGTGCCCAAGAAAGCCGTGGGAACCGCTGCCGGACTCACTGGTTTGTTTGGTTACCTCGGCGCGACAGCAGCTGAAATTGGCATTGGAAATGTTGTGCAACACTACGGCTGGAACATGGGCTTCGGCGTGATCATCGGTGCCGCGGTCCTGTCGATCTTTTTGCTCGCGATCACGTGGAACGTGCACGATAGACGGGAAGGCGCTGCTCATGCGTAGCAGTACATAGCGAAACGCGCCCAACGAATTGTGGTGCCTTCGTTACTTTTGCCGGAGTTTAGTTCTAAAGTTAAATGCCGGATTCGTTTTGAAATCGTGAATTGTATTCTCTTAGAGTGCTTTCCACTACTTTGCCATCAGGTGTTCGGACTATCTTCTCAGTTCACGTCCATCCTTGCTATATGAATCGTCTATTAGTTCCGGTGACTAAAATTCACCCTCACCAGAGTTCCTGTGCCGTTGCTGCTGTTTGCGAGATACACTTTTGCTCCATGTATCGCGGCTATTTCTTTCACGATCGACAAGCCCAATCCGCTTCCAGAGACGCTTGTGCCCAAAATTCTATAAAAACGTTCAAACACTCGATCGCGCTCTTCCGGTGGAATGCCTGGACCATTGTCTTCGACGACAAAATTGATACCAGCGTCATTGTTGACCTGGACGCAAACGCTGCCGCCGATGGGAGTATACAAAACGGCATTCTCGATCAGATTGCTGGTCATGTCCTCGAGTGATTCTTTGTTTCCCAATACCAGAGCTGCTCCCGATGCTGGACGAAAACTCAATTCGATATTTTTGGACAGTGCTGTTTGGGCGAAATACATGGTGGCATCAGAGGCTATTGAATTGAGGTCTACATGCGACTTGCCGATGACGTGCTGATCTGCTGGATCTGCTTTGGCAAGGGTCAACAAGCGATCGACTAGATGTGCCATCCGGTCTACTCCATAATTGATCTTTTCGAGTAGGCTGGCGACGGCAGGGTCCGTTGATATGCGGCTTGTCACATCGACGTAGGTTCTCAAACCCGCAAGTGGTGTGCGAAGTTGATGCGCCGCATTAGCGACAAAACGTTGTTGCGACTCGACCTCTCTGCGAAGTCGCTCAAGCAGATCGTTGATTGACTCAACTAAAGGCTGCACTTCGATCGGTACACTTGAAAAACAAAGTGGCGACAGATCGTGCGGATTGCGCTGTGTGACCGATTTTTCGATCGTCTTTAGTGGTGTCAGTCCTTTGCCGATTCCAAACCATACAGCTACTGAACTTAATGCGATCAAACAAATTTGCGGAACAATAATGCTGGCTAACAACAAATTAGTAATTTTGTCGCGACCAATCAAAGTCTCTGCGACCTGCACATGCACCGCTTCTGTGGGACGGTTGGGATTGACACAACGAATTCGCGCGATTCTTATTGGCATACCGTCCAGATCGGTATCACGGAAAGTTGGTTCTTTTGAATGAGGTCGCAGCAGCGGACCTGGAATAACTGCGTCCCCGGAAATTCGTGTTTCGTCCTCCCGGAGAACCTGGTAATAAATTCGATCTTCGTCACTATACCTCAGGATAGCTTGCGCGGCCGGAGGCATATCGACAGTGACACCACTCTCTTCCCACTCCAATCTTGCCGCTACGGCCATAGCCGATCTTACAAGCGCGCGATCATGGCAATAGTTGGATACCGTATCGGCAAGAAAATATGCGAATACGGAGCTAAAAATGAGTAGGATGGAAAGTGGCAGCAGGAGCCAAACAAGTAGCTGTTTTCGTATTGACAATTCAATCATTTGCTCTTAAGGAGAAGCCAAGGCCCCGGTGTGTTTCGATCACGGCACCGCTGTTTTCAATTTTCTTACGCAAGCGGTGAATAATAATATCGATGGCATTGGAAGTGATGTCGTCCTCCCAATCATCCTCAGACAGATGCTCAGACAAATAAGCTCGCGACACAACTCGTCCGTTTCGCTGCATCATAATCTCCAGCGCAGCGAGTTCTCTTGGTGAAAGACTTAATCGTTCACCGTGGATGGTGGCTGAACGATCCTCGGCATCAAACATAAGCGCGCCGCATTTGACCGCGTTGAGATTCGACCAGTTCTTCGCGCGAAACATAGCTCGCAGACGAGCTTCCAATTCTCGCAAATGAAATGGTTTAACCAGATAATCATTAGCGCCCAGATCCAGGCCACGAACGCGATCATCAATGGCGTCGCGCGCGGTTACAATTAGCACAGGCGAAGTGTTTCCGCGTTCTCTCATCCTTTGCAATATTTCCATTCCATCGATTCGCGGCAGACCTAAATCGAGAATTATCGCATCATATACGGTGCCACCAGTTGCAGCATCCGCTTCAGGTCCAGTGCGCGCGTGGTCGACTGAGTGACCCGAATATCGCAATGCCATTGCAATTCCGTCAGCTAAAAACTCGTCGTCCTCTGCCAGTAAGATTCGCATAGCCACTGGTTCTCCTTAAACGCTTGCTCCACTCTTAAGTACTTTTGATATAGCCTCGGCGCGTCCCTCCACGTTTAGCTTCTTCAAAATACTACGCACGTGCACTTTCACTGTTTGAAGTTGCAACGCCAGTGATTCGGCTATTGCTTGATTTGATAATCCATCAGTCAATAAACAAAGCACTTCCTTTTCTCTCGATGAAAGATATCGCAAGCTCGGCATATCTACTCGTTCTGCGAGGGCTCGCCTTAGTACAGGCAAACCTTCACCCTTCAAAATGTATCGCGCCACCATCGGTCCGATCCAACTGTGTCCTTGATGCACTGTTTGTATTGCAGCGGCAAGCAGATGTTCAGGCGTTTCGCGCATGATATATCCGTCTGCTCCTGAATCGATGGCAGACCAGAAATCACTCTCCAGTGAGAGCAGCAGAATTACCGCAGTGCTGGGACAGAGTCTTTTGATCCGAGCGGTTGCGCTGACACCATCGAGTAAAGGCAAATCGCGCTTGATCAATACAACATCCGGCTTGAACTCGACTGCGAGATCGACGGCATCTTGACCGCTGTAAGCTTCGCCAATGATTTGGCAGTCAGCTATTCCTTCGACGAGTTGTTTCAAGCCAAGCCTGAGCACCTCTTTGTCGTCTGCTATAAGGATCGTGATGCGATTTGTCAACGACCTAATCCTTTAGAGGTGTCGTCAGTTTACTAGTAGTTAATACCCAGTCTATCCCAGATCCTGGTCCCTTGCCGACCTTTCGGGCGCTTGTATGAAAAAATTGCAACCTTTCTAACTCTAAAGAGGTAGTCGCAAAATCATAATTGGTTGTTTTGAGCCTCACCCGCATAGTCTCGCCGTCTCTGCCGTTGCCGCGATTGCCTTGGAATCCACCTCGTTTGTTTTCGAATTTGACATCACAATGCCAACTCGCAGGCGGCTGGAAAGGAATTCGAAAGAGTCTCAAGTTACGTTGAGGGCACCGCATTGGAGGTAATTATGCGTTCTTTCTTATTCGTTCTCTCTCTCGGTTTTGTACTTTGCAGCGCTCCCGCGCTTGCTGCAGATACGACTGCATCAACAACAAAGTCAACCGAAATATCATCAGATAAAACCACTAGTCCATCCGCTACAAAAGAAACCATCGTAAAAGCAGATACATCTAAGACAACGGTTGCTGAAACTCCTGCAGCAGGATCGACAGCACCAGTTACTCCTAAAGCAGGCGAACCGTCAAAGCCAGCCGATCCGCCTGCAGCAGCAGCCACTCCTGCCCCCGCAGTTGATGTAAAAGCTACGGAAAAGGATACCAAAGGGACCGAAAAACCAACCAAGTAGTTCAACTAAGGACCTCAAACCAAGTACTTCAAACCAAGTACTTCAAACCAAGTACTTTAAAAACCAACCAAGTAGTTCAAAACCAATTCAGTTTTTTCCTCCTGGTCGACAAAGAGAGCGATCTATCTATCGATTGCTCTCTTTGCCGTTCGTTCTTGTAGCCATAATCATGTCAAAAAAACGGAATCTCTTAATCGCCATCGGTCTTTCGGCAATAGTTCAACCTGTATTTGCAAAGTCGTCCAAAACCATATCCAGTCCCGCCCGAGCACCGGCCGTAGTGGCACAATTGTCGACACCCTTTATGCCGGGTCTGGCGCCGGGAACCACTCCCCAGAGTGATAACTCGGCATCGGATGCTATCGCCGGCGACACCACTGCATCGAGCGCGTTTTCATTGAATGCCGCTTTTAATGAGACTCTATTGAGCAGTCCACGAGCAGAGTCAATTAGAACTCACCTTGGTTTGTCCCGCGCCGGACTTGCGCAGGCATTCACTTTTCCAAATCCATCTATCGTTTATTTCAACGATACTGCGCAAAAAGCCACTCAGTTAGGTGTTTCCATTCCAATTGAGCCTCCCTGGAAATTAGCATTCCGTCTGCTTTTGGCTCGCAGGCAAATTGGCCAGGCGGAGCTTGAAATTGAAAAATCACTTTGGAATCTTCGTGGTATCGTCCGCAGAGCATATTTGCAGGTGGTTTTGGCACACGAAAAATTAGACGTTAACCAGGACCTTTTTAACCTGTCCAGCAATCTGAAATCGATTGCTGAGAAGAGGCTAAGCGCAGGTGATGTTGCTGGCCTCGACGCTATTCGAGCTGACCTTGCAGTTCTTCAAGCAAATGCTGATCTGGACCAGTCGCGACTCCGACTGCGACAACTGACTCAGCGATTGAATGTAATAGTCGGGCGTAACCACAGCGAAGAGCTCGAGGTGCATAAACTGCCATCGTTCAAAATTAAAGTCGAAAATACTGAGTTGCTGCCTGATTTTGAGAAGCCTCTGCCGACGCTCAAAACGCTTATTTTAAAGGCGCAAGACCATAGGCTCGACGTGAAAATACTGAAGAAACAAATGTCGACCAACAAAGCTGCGCTTAAACTCGCTTACGGAAATATCGTTCCGAATCCGCAGCTTAACGTGGGTCATTCGGTCTCTGGCAATCCACCGGAAGGACCGACCACCAAAGGAGTCTTCATTGGCGTCACCCAGGAAATTCCAGTCGGCAATATGCGCCAGGGCGAAATCGCCCGCTTACGAGCAATTGGAAAACAAATAGACCGTCAAATTCGCGCGCAGAAAAATGTGATCGCCGAAGAATTAGTGGTGGCATATCAGGATGTACAAACCGCCAGAAATCGAATTGAGTCGTATCAAAAAAGAATTCTAGATGAATCTCAGAAGGTAGTTCAGCTCAGTCAGCGCGCTTATGAAGTCGGTCAGATCGATCTGACTACGGCGCTTGCCGCGCAAAAGGCGAATGTGGATGTGAAGGCTCAGTATCTGGAAGCGGTCAATAGTTATCAGAATGCATTGACTCAAATGGAGCAGTCGACCGGTATGCCTCAGATTTAATTGCTGATATGACTCAAATGGAGCAGTCGACCGGTGTGCCTCAGATCTAATTGCGGATATGCGAAATTGTCGATCAGGAACTCTTCTCTGGCAGTGCCGCGGCCGCCGCTCATCTTCCAAAAAAAACATTGGATAGTCACGCCGACCATTCGTTTGGTAGGACACGGCACCAGATGTGGTGAGCGATGAATGAGAAAACCTGTGTGGGTTTATTCTTTGGATAAACTGCTTGCAGACGTATTTTTTTCGCGTGCAAGGATTTCTCGAAGTTCTTCTGTCAGGTGGCTGTCCTCATCGACATCCACATGGTGACATTCCGACGCGGTGACTGTCGTCGTTTGACGGTCCGAGCCATGGTTTTTCGATGAGCCCGCGTCACCACTGTTGTCTTCAGTTTCTTCAGGCGGATTATTAGGCGGCGTAATAATCTTGTACATCGCCGGCAAAACAATCAAAGTCAGAAAAGTTGCCGAGATCAGCCCACCGAGCACCACCGTTGCCATCGGTCTCTGCACTTCTGCACCAGTTCCGCTCGAAAATATTTTCGGTAGCAATCCCATGATGGCCACGAGTGCCGTCATCAACACCGGCCTTAATCGGATAGTGGCGGCCTCCACGATCGCGTCTTCCACAGACCTTTCGCCTGTGTTTAGTTGATGAATGTAACTTACTAGAATGACGCCGTTTTGGACAGCCACACCGAATAGAGCAATAAATCCGATGATCGCAGGAACCGACACAGGTTGATGGGTTAAATACAATCCGACGATACCACCGATGATGGCAAACGGGACATTCGCCATTACCAGGCTGGCGTTTTTAAAGGAATTAAACGCCGCGAACAGCAAAACGAATATAAGCAAAAGCACGATTGGTACTACGATAGCAAGGCGCGCCATAGCTCGTTGTTGATTCTCGAATTGTCCGCCCCAGACGATTTCTATACCGTGCGGCAATTTTACTTCCTTTTCAACGACTTGCTGCGCTTCTTGTACGAAGCCGCCCAGATCTCTTCCTCGTATGTTGGCCAAAACCGCTGTGCGGCGCTGAGCCTCTTCTCTGTTGACCATGACCGTGCCTGGTTCTAACGATATAGATGCCAGCGTTTTTAGTGGAATATTGGCGCCACCAGGAGTGGTGACTAATAAGTTGGCCACATCCTCTACGGAATCCCGATTGTGGTGCGGCAGTCTGATCAGCACGCCGAAACGTTTGTTGCCATCGAAGACTTCAGTGATGACGCTGCCTGCCAGTGCGGTTTGCACATATTGCTGAACAGTTTGAATGCTTAAACCATATCTTGAAATATTGGCGCGATTAAAACGAATATTCAATTGCGGAGAGCCGAGCAAATGCTCGCGCTGAAGATCAGCGACTCCCGGTACTTTGGAAATTGCGTTCTGGATTTGCTCACTTACATGATCTATTGCCACAAGATCATCTCCAAAGATTTTGATTGCCAGGTCGGCTTTCACGCCCGATACAAGGTCGTCGACCATGTCGGAAATGGGCTGCGAAAATCCATACATCAAGCCGGGTATGGCATCCAGTTTCTTCGCCATTCGTCCGATCAATTCGTCTTTGGTGCTAACTGTCCATTCATTTTTTGGTTTTAAACCAACGTAGATATCTGCATTGTCGACGCCGTCAAGGTCAGAGCCCATCCCGGATCTACCGATTCGCGAAACGACGATGGAAACTTCCGGAAAGCTCTTTATAAGTGTTTCAATATCCGCCGACATCTTCATCGATTGAGTATGCGACACGCTCGGCGCTAGCTTCGTGCGCAACAAAATCGATCCCTCGTCCAGGGAGGGTATGAACTCAGATCCTAACAGCGGCAGCAGGCAAAGCGAGGCCAGAAGCGCGCCGCAAGCAGTCAGAATGATCGCGCGGGGATGGTTTAACGCAGTTCTCAAAAACGGAACATAATACTTTCGTGGATAAGAAAGAATCGGACTTTCCTTATCAACGATCTTCCCTCGCAGTAAAAAGTAACATAGAAGTGGTATCACTGTGAGAGAGCAGATCAGGGCTCCACTGATCGCGTAGATAAAGGTCAGTGCCAGAGGTTGGAACATTTTGCCTTCCACCCCTTCGAGAGTGAAGAGCGGAATATAGACAGCGATGATGATCAAAATTGCAAAGAGAATTGGCTTGCCGACTTCACGTGCCGCGGAATATACCGTCTCTAAATGCTCTTCACGAGATAGCGTTTTTCCGCCGTGTTGCTCCTCGGCCAGTCGGCGAAAGATGTTCTCAACCATCACAACGCCAGCATCCACGATAACACCAAAATCCACGGCTCCCAGTGTCATCAGATTGGATGACAAACCAGTAAGCTTCATGAGGATGAAACTGAACAGAAGCGATAATGGAATAATTATCCCTGCGATTAAAGCAGCGCGAATGTTCAAAAGGATTGCTGAAAGGATGATGATTACAAGCGCTCCGCTAAAGAGCAAAATCTCCTTAACGGTATCCATGGTTTTATCAACCAATTCCATCTGATTGTAGTAAGGAACAATTTTCACGCCTTCCGGAAGCTGAGTCTGCAATTCCTCAATACACTTCTCCACGTTCAAAACCACTTCTTTGGTATTGACGCCCTTGCGCGTAAGAACAATTCCGCTTATCACCTCTCCTTGTCCATTCATCGAAGCAGAGCCGCGTCGGAATGCACCATCTATGGTGACGGTGGCAATTTGGTCAAGGTTGACTGGAGTTCCTTCGAATTCTCGAAGCACGATATCTTGTATGTCTTCGATCGAAGTGATTCTGCCCAGTCCGCGAATAACTATTTCTTCTCCACCCTGCTCGATGAAGTTGCCGCCCGCGTTTACGTTGTTTGCCTTAACCGCATCAACTACCTCCTTGAGGCTGAGGTCGTAGGATTTCATTTTGTCCGGGTCGAGTAAAATCTGATACTGCTTGACGAAACCGCCATATGAAACAACGTTCCCTACACCGGCTACACTGCGAATTTTTCTTGCGATCGTCCAGTCCTGCAGAGTCCGCAAATCGATTTCGTTTTGTGGTCCAGTTACGTAATACATAAACACGTTACTGAAGCTGGATACTACTGGTCCAAGTTGTGGAGCCGGCACATCATCAGGAAAGATCAGCATGTTCAGGCGTTGTTGCACAAGCTGCCTGGCGAAATAAACATCCATGGAGTCTTCGAAAATTACAGTAACAACCGACAAACCGAAATTCGAATTGCTGCGAATTATCGTCTTGCCTTTCACTCCAGCCATCGCATTCTCGATAGGAATCGTAATTAGCGATTCGACTTCCTCTGTAGCCATGCTTTCAGGTTCGGTAATTATTTGTACTTGAACGTTGCTCACATCAGGAAATGAGTCCATCGGTAAAGCGAAGAATGAAAACATTCCAGCAGCGATCAAAAGCACCGCGAGCGAAAGAACTGCCAAACGTTGCGTTACGGCAAACTTGATGAGGCGATCAATCACTGCGTTTTGTTCTCCATCAAAAGCTCCATCTTGACTAAGACGCCGCCTTCAGTCACGACTTCGTCGCCGACTTTCAGACCATCCTTTGCCTCGATCAGATCACCACATGTGATGCCTGTAGTGACGGGCTTTTCTATAAATTTTCCGCCTTCCCGAACGTAGGCAACATTCTTTCCGTGGCTTTCATGGAGGGCGTCTTTTGGGCAAACAATTGCCGAGCGCTCATCGCCTTTTATGGACACTGTTGCAAACATGTTGAGCTTGAGCAGATTATCTTTATTATCGAGTAGCGCCCGCGCAGGCACGCTGCGGGTCTTCGCGTCCAGTCTGGAGCCCACATAGACTATGTTGCCATTGAAAACGCGATCGCCAAACGTAGCAACACGTACCTCTATCGGCGATCCTTTCTTAACCATGGACAGATCTGCTTCAGGCAATTGACAATCAACGGCGACTTTATCGATTTGACATATAGAAAAAATTGACTCGTCGGGTCTTACAATTTCACCTGGAGAGACGAACTGTTGGACGATGGTGCCGGCAGCCGGAGCGATTATTGGAAGTCTGGGATTCAGATGATTCGCGTGGAGGGTATCGCCCACTAAATCCGATGGCACCCCTAAAAATTTCAATCTTTGTTTGATTGTTGCAAGTTCGTTGGCGCATCGTTTTGTTTCGGCGTGCGACAATTGCCAGTCTTTTTTGATAACGCCGCCGCTCGCGAAAAGTTTTTCTTCGCGTTTCTCGTCGAGTTTTGTTTGTTGCAATTCGAGTTCAGCTTTTTCACTCATACTCTTGGCTAAGAGATAGTCTTTCTCCGCGGAGATCTTTTCATTAAACAATGTTTCGGTGCGGGTGAGCGTACGCTGAGCAGCTTCGACGTTCACTTCCGCCCGTTGGCGGGCGGTTCTTGCGTTAGTAAGTGCTTTTGGTCTGGTCAATTCTTCGTGATAAACCGCTTTCTCGCGTTGCTCATGAGCGCGTGCGATTTCGAGGGCGGAAGCCGCTCTAATTGCTTGCGCCTGAATTTCGCTGACCTGCTGACTATCAACATAGCCGAGCACTTGTCCGCGTTTAACCTTTGCCCCTGGTTGGACGAGAAGATCTAAAACTCTTCCTTCCAATCGCGTGCTGACCAGGCATTCTTTGCCAAAATCAGGTTTGATCTGACCAGTGCAATGCAAGGTTGGTGCAACTTTTTGCTGGACAACCCTGGCGAAACGAATACGGGAAGCCGAGGATGGTAATACAGCTGCCTTCGCTTCATCATGGTTTGACGTCGAAGGATTGTTGCAACCAGACAGAAGAATGCACACTGCCAGCGATAACAGCGTGATGCCGAAATTTAAATGATTCATAGATCGCATTCTAAAATGAGGTTCTTTCGAATCCCTTTCCATTGTCAGTCGGTACATAACCAATCACCAATTGGCTCGAGCGCTTTTCTGCGCTCCGCATTTCATATTCCGTGATTGTGCTCTGAACACCACCCAGGAAGTTTTCGATTACGGGGTCGCGATCCGCCAGTCAAAGATATGTGGGTTCTCCGTGCTCGTGCCACGTACTCCGAACTCCGAACTCCGAACTCCGAACTCCGAACTCCGAACTCATGCTCCATAATTAGTGCTCAGTAATTCATGCTCCGTGCTCGGTCACTGCGCACGCCCCACCCCACGCCGCACGCCCGTGTGGAACGTGCCATAATTCATTCATTCAATTAATAGGTTTCTCCTGGATCTGAAGAGTAGCGCTATGACCGTAGCGGAAACCGCGATATTCCTCGAAAAATTCAAAGGCAAGAACTTCGTTCTTTGCGGTAAGTTCGCTTGCGGCATGGAAGAAGATCGCTTGCAAATGTATCTTGAGGCGCTCTCTGCCAACATCAGCCGCCACGTTGATGCGACTACCGATTACCTTGTCGCAGCACGCGGTTCTAACGCCGAAAAAAACAAAGCGGTGCAACTAAACAACGCGGGAGCGAAAATTGAAATCTTCAGCCCGAATCAGCTCATGGAATTGTTGAAGCCTGATGACCAAGAGTGTCTTCGGCTGCTGCGATCGGGTCGGAGCAGACAGCTTATTTATCATAACCTGTGTAATTGGATCGCAGTCGAAAATGGATTAGACATCCCGAAACTCAAAAATACGTTTGATTTTCGCCGCGCCGACCTTTCCGGTCTGACCCTATCGGAGATTCCGTTTTACATAGCCAATCTCAATCACTCTAATTTCAGTGACACCACTCTCGACTACATGTACATCGAGAGAATTAAGGGTGCATGCTTCGCCCGGGCCAAGCTAACTCTTTCAAGATCGACAGAGATTGAGCTGACTGAACGATGCGATTTTCAAGGTGCGACGATCAGCGGTGTAATTTTTCGATGGAAAGCGAAAAACTGTGATTTTTCAAATGGTATCTTATCTGGTGTCATGTGGCTGTACGCCAATTTTGACAAATGCAAGTTTGTAAACGCAAATCTGCAATTCGCTCTAATCAGTCGTGGCAAGTTCATCGGCTGTGATTTGTCGGGAGCGGATCTCTCCGGCGCAGATCTGAGATGCGCAGACCTTACCGGTGCGAATCTTTCGAACGCAAATTTGACTGATACCAATTTGTTGTTGGCAGATTTATCGAATTGCGACTTAACGGGTGCCAAATTGGATCGCACGATCTTATTGGGCGCGGATCTCACCGGTGCAATTGTCGAAAACTGTGATTTTTCAAATGCGATCGTTGATTCTAATTTGAAAAATGAAACAACCAATGTCGCACTGAAAAGATTGCAAAAGGTTCATACAGTACATGGCAGCGATGCTTTGGTTTATTCCATGATTGCTAATTTAAATGGCATCATGCTCGGTATCAAAGTATTTAAACAAGATGGCTGGCACGTCGTTGCCGGTACGTCGTGGCTCACCGAAGAGTGCCTGGGCACCTACGATACGTTCTCCGAAGCGATAGGTCATATAGCGCGCCTTTTCCCAGCTTCGTTAATCGATATGACTAGCTTCCGTGTATCCGTAGATGACGAGCCCTTCAATCCGAATTTTTTGGAAAAAGTGGTGCCTGAGCTATATCGAGTGTTTGAAATCGAGCCTCCGGACACTGCACAAATAAACAATTTTGAAGTCGAACGATCCGTTAGCTACCGCGCACTAACTGTGGAACTCATCAAAGGTGGAGAACGAGGAGTGATGCGGTGGAATCAGAATCGTGGATTGATTCTGCCGCTCGTTAAAGATTTCAGGAATCTTGATTTTTCAAATAGTGATGTATCCGGCGCCGTCCTCGTCAACGATCTGGAATTATCAAACTTCGACAGGGCAACGGAGCAATTGACTCGTTGCAGTGAACTAGTCCTTGCCAAATCTAATTTCAAAAACTGTTCAATCTTCGAATGTCAGTTCTTTGCGGCGGTTTTAGAAGAGACCGACTTCTCTAACTCGAAAGTCACGCGGACGAATTTCATGAGAGCAAAATTAGCAGGCAGCAAGCTGCGCAACGCCACGTTTGAAGGTTGTAGTTTCGTTCAGGCGAGTTTGATTGATGTCGATTTGTCGGATTCGAAATTTGAAAAATGTATTTGGACTGATTGCGAATTCGACGATAAGACAATATTTCCAATTGATTTTGAAATTCCCGTCGAAATGATCTGGGTGGGCGCCGGTCCTAATCCTCTGTTGGCAAGAATGTACGAGCACGCGGCGCAGGGCACGCTCTGCTTCGAAGACCTGGTCTTCAAGATTCAAAAATTCGTTCAGTACGATCGTGCACGAATTAAAAAAGCGCTTTCAATGCTGAAGAAGAAATCGTTCAAACTTTATTCTGATTTATCAGAGCACTCGCTGACTGGCGTCGTGAAAAGTCACAGCAACTCAAGTCGGGTTTATGCATGCCGACTCGGTAACGATGGTGCCTTTTCTTGCTGCACTCAAAACCTCCGACTATGTGGTGGTTTAAAAGGCGCACCATGTAAGCATTTGCTCGTATTACTCCTGGGTCTTGCCAAAGCAGGCGAGTTGCCACTAAACATTGCTCTCGTTTGGATGCAAGCGAGTTCTCGAAAGAAACCACATGTCGACCAGCTGCTCATGTCAGAAATATTTTTGCGATATAAATCCGCTGAAGCGGGCGAGATCGACTGGCGACCAACTGAAACTATTCCTGAAGACTATTACAGTTTTTGAGTTCGGCGATGTTGTACTAAACATATATCGACTCCTGCAACGAAACTGTCAGTTTCGGACCCTTAGCGCTGAAATACTCTTCATAATGCTTATCTTGTCATTGCTTTGGTGAAGCCCGGCCGTAGAATAGTGCCCGGCCAATGGAAACCTGAAGATAAGCACAGTGTCATCAAAACTAGCTCCGTCCGTAAACGCCTGGCGTCGAGCGCTCTACGAAACAGTTTTTGAATCAAACACCCGGATGGGTCGAATCTTCGACCTGGTGCTGATTGGCGTGATTTTGACCAGTGTTGTGACTGTCATGCTCAACAGCGTGCACTCGCTGCGGGACCGGTACGGTGATGTGTTTTTCGCTGTAGAACTGGCGATCACGGCTGTTTTTACCCTCGAATATGTGTTGCGCTTAATCTGCACGCCTAAGCGCTGGCAGTATGCCACCAGTTTCTTCGGGATTGTCGACCTGCTGTCGGTTTTGCCGACTTATATCGCGATGTTTTCGGCGGACGCGCACTATCTAATTATTGTTCGAATCCTGCGGATGATGCGCATCTTCAGGATTCTCAAGCTGGCTCGCTTCCTGCACGAAGCCGAGTCGTTGAAACGCGCGCTTCAGCTCAGCCTGCCGAAGATCACAGTTTTTGCAGCTGCCATTGTAACCATCGTGATTATCGTCGGCGCCCTGATGTATGTCGTAGAAGGTGAGGAGCACGGCTTTTCGAACATTCCTATCAGTATCTATTGGGCGATTGTGACGCTCACGACCGTAGGATATGGCGATATGTCGCCGAAAACGCCGCTCGGGCAGTTGTTGTCCTGCATCGTCATGATGCTCGGCTACGCCATAATCGCAGTGCCGACTGGCATTGTGTCGGTGCAGTTGCACCAGGCGGCTGCCGGAGCGATTACCGCTTGCAAGAAGTGCGGTGAGAAGTCGCACGAGCGCGATTCGGCTTGCTGCCGCATGTGCGGGCACAGTTTGCTGTCGCCCGAGATGCCTGCTCTGACTGAAGAGCCGGCACTGCAGGTTCCGGAGAAGCTTGGTTTGGAGACGGAACTGACTATATATGCCAAAAAACTGCAGGAAAGCGAAAAGCATTAGTCGTTTAGTTCTGATCTTATGATTTATAAGATCTAGAAAAGGCTCTAAAGACTGAACTGGTCATGGTTGATCTGTTCGCAAAAACGCTGACGTTGTCCCCACAGCGCCGATTCCGGAACGGTAAGTGGAAAACAAAATGTCTCGTGCGTAGAAAACTCCGGTGGGTCGGGGCGAAACTTGCCTTTAACCAGTGCGACACCTTTCGTTTCAGGGGGTGCTAAACTTTCAGAATCCAGCCGTGTTGGCATTACCTTCTGAGCTCTGTCGCTCACTTGAAGCCATACGTGCGTAAAGTCTTCGTCTATTGGTTCGAGTTCATTGAGGTGAAATGATGATTGATACGTTTTTGAAGGGCCTGGAACAAACCAAAATCAAAATAATTGCCGGTGACCTTCCGCAAGGCATGTGGGAAGTTGAAGGCTCGATCCTGCAACAGGTGGCGACGCAGACTTCCGAAAGAATCGATCTGTCAAAAGAAGTTTCAAAAATAGAATTGAAGAGTCAGATTCGCAAAGATCCTTATGAACCGTTTGTCGGTGCGGGTGTCGGAGCGCTGGTTGGCTTGCGCATGTTCGGGTTGCTTGGTGCTGCGGGCGGTGCCATCGCTGGGCACTATTTTATGGCTGGCAGACCAGAGGTGAGTGTGAACATCGATTTTAAAGATGGACGCGCTTGTATGGCTGTGATGAGTCCATCGATGTTTGAGACTGTCAAGTTTTTGACTAACAAATAGTTTTGTTCAGGTATCTGATTCAATAAGTTCGAGCGAATCGCGCATCGAGCGCAGTTTTCCTTGAAACCGAGCATAGAGACTCTAGGTGGCGTCTGGCGGACACTCCAACAATCATGACTCAATCTGCATCGGAACCAACCACACAGCTTTTCGATCCTCTGAGCCACCTCCCGAATGGAGCGCTTGAGAATCCCTATCCTCTTTTGGCAGGAACGCGGAATGGTGCGCCCATCGTCTGGAGTCCGAAAGGGAATCAATGGCTCGTAGTGCGCTACGAGGAAGCAAATTCTATACTGCGAAACAACAGTTTTGGAAAGCGCCTCGATAAGTGGAAGCATCCAAAGTTTTTCATGCGCCAGGCGGCAAGAATATTCAGGCGTGGTGGCAGCAGCAGTATTTTGCTCCAAGATCCACCAGATCACACGAGAGTTCGAGGACTAGTCAATTCAGCATTCACACCGCGGGTGGTGCGTGGGCTCGAAGACCATATTACTGAAATTAGCAACAAGCTGATTGGCAATATGATGAACAAAACTCGTTTTGATTTGATTGAAGACTTTGCATTCCCGCTACCCGTCACAGTTATCGCAGGACTTTTAGGCGTTCCTGTCGAAGACCAAGATCGTTTCAAACATTGGTCTAGAAAAATCACGCTCGGTTTGGCCGTGTCGGGAAATCCATTGCGACTAGTTCATTCATTTTTTGCGATAGAAGGTTTGCGAAAATATTTGAGCAAAACCATAGAAGGTAAGCGTGAGCATCCCGGTGCCGATTTGATTTCATCGCTGCTTGCCGTTCAATCCGCTGACCATCAACATTTGTCGCAAGAGGAGCTCCTAGCCAATGCCATTCTGATTTTGATCGCGGGGCATGAAACAACAACAAATCTGATCGCAAATGGTGTGATGGCTTTGATAAATCATCCCGAACAAAAACAGATGATTATGGAAGATCCAAATCTATTTGGTTTGGCCGTTGAGGAAATCTTGAGATTCGATCCAGCGGTGCAGATCGTTCGACGATTGGCTAACGAGGCTGTCGACATCGGTGGCGCACATATTCGTCCGAACGATGGTATCACTATATTAATCGGCGCCTGTAATCGAGATCCGCTAGTATTTCGTGACCCCGATGTCTTCGATATCAAACGAGAAAATAATAATCGGCACCTCACGTTTGGAGCCGGCATCCATTTTTGTCTTGGTGCTGAGCTGGCGAGAACTGAGGCGCGTATTGCGCTCAAGCAATTGTTTGAGCGCATGCCAAACATCACAATGAATGAGGCGCGCGTTAAGTACAAAGGACCCTTTGGTCTGCGCGGTCCGGAGCAGCTGATGATCGATTCGCGTCATTGAATAACTGACCAGCGAATTCCTATGATGCCCCCGATCTCGCAATATGACTTTCTGCTGTTGAGATTGATGTCGGAGACGTGCATGTAGTTTAGAATGAGGTCTGTGGAAAAACGGCATCGTTCCGGCATCGTCTACTGGCTGGAAGAGTAACCGCCCAATTCAAGCGCACCGGTTTTTAGATATACAACTTGACTCGGGATGAAGACGAGGACGGAAGCGAAGATCAGCTTCCATCCCGTGATGTTGCTACCGCACATCAAAGTGTTAGTCTCGCCTGCGACGGTCTGGATGGAAACCTCAGGTGTCTTGCACCAGTCGATTTTTGCGTGCAAAGTGTGAGCGCCAGGAGCGACCTCTAGGATTTTGGATTCACCATCCTTGATACCATGCACCTCAACGCCGTCCAAGAAAATCTTTATCGTTCTAATCTTCGCAAAGTGTTGCGATGTTCTTTTGATTTCGATCCAACCATTTTCAAATTCGCTCATTTATATTAATCTCAAGTTTTTGTGCAGACATTTTTCAATCGCTGTTCATTGTACAAAACCGTTTTATTTGTTTTCGACTCGGGCTTGCGCGAATTCTATGAAGCTGAGAAAGAACTCGGACAAGGGCTATAAGTACACTTTAACAAACCCTCGATATAAAAATTCCCAGATTGCATGATTCTTGCCGGTCTTCCGCTAGCCGCTTGATGAAACTGCCATAGGGTCTAATCGCTCGACTGCTCTGACATGCCATCGTGGAATTTGGTATGGTAGAAACTGACGCGTTCATTGATGCGCGGATTTGGATTTAGTTTGCATAAAGAGCTTCGGAATTCTGACGAGAACGAGTTTCCAGCGCGAGAGATCGAATGCTGGTCTGGTGTTTTGAAAACTATCGTCAAGGTGAGCGACGACCTTTCTAGAATGGGCGAAATTGGCGATGATGGAGAATTGTTGTCAGTGATTGCTCTCTTAAATTTTCACACTGACCATCCTAATAGAGAACTCGCTATCGAACTCAATAATGAGGGCGTACGAGATCTTGGAAGATCTAAGTTTCAATCTTCCATAAGAAAATTGCAGGCGGCAGTCAAAGCTGATTCCACCTACCATCGCGCACGTAGCAATTTGGCGGTTGCCTATAACAATCTTGGTCTAAGCCTGAATAAAGAGCATCCTCGCGAGGCTCTTGTTGAATTTCACAATGCTCTTTTCCTTGATCCTAGCAATGAGACAATCCAAGCGAATGTGAAAGGCATTCTTTGGATAACTGGAAACGATCCCGATAGTTTCGAGGATCTCGTTGTATTAGGCGACGATGCACGACGAAGGAACGACATCGCGGGTAGTATCATTGAATATAAAGCTGCCCTTGAAATCAAGAGTGATGCAAACGTTCGACGGAAACTTCGAGAAGTAATGAATCAAGCTTCTGTTCGCTAGTTTGAATACGAATAGTATTCACACGTTTCAACGCTAATGATAATTATTCAATCGCGCGTCGGCAGCTTCTCGTTCGTCGATTCTCTCGTTCGAGTTCGTATCAAACTGAAGAAGCTGCCGCGTGCGACCACTTATGCGTTGGTGAGTGGAAAAATTATTCCGGTCTTCTAAGCACCATTCGTGATACTGCCGTGCGCCTGTGTACAAAAAAAACGTCACAGTCAGTAGAACCATCGGTCCGAGTATTAACGTGCAACAGCTGCGGCGCTCTGAAGACTTTCTAAGTTCGACTCGAAAATCCGATTGTTGAGGCGTCTCGGGTGCCGCCTTGAGTCCAGGACCGTCGAGACTTAAAACCGGTTTTTCCAAACTAGTCGAGTTCATTCGTTCAACCTGTATTTAGGTGTACCAGCTGATTTGAAATTGCTGAAGAAAGGCAATAGTGATCTGTGTAGAGGATAGTGCTGGTTGAGCGAGTTTAAACTTCCCCGTGCCTGATTGTTTTTTTGTTAGCTGGCGATAGTTTGTTGAATGCAAGCCAGTGGCATCACTGAGAGCCGCCCATATCCGGTGAATGTGGCATCGGCGGTGGGAAGCCCATTCCCGAAGGATGCCCCATCATTGGGGGAGGAAAGCCCATGCCGAAAGCATGTCCCATCATCGGCGGAGGAAAACCCATCCCGAATTGATGCCCCATCATCGGCGGCGGTCCGCCCATCGGTCCAAAAGGCATTGGTCCGGGACCTACCTGATGTCTGAGCATGCCGTTGTACAATTTTTTTCGTTGCTCAGGAGTAAGAATCTCGGCAGTGTCAGTCATGAATTTGTGATGTTCGTTCGAAAGTTCAGCGTGAAGTTTTGTGCTTTTGTCGTGCAATTCATTCACCGCCTTCTTATCGATTGAAGGTTGAGACAACTGTGAAGCGATCTCATGCATGAGTGATTTTATCTCAGCACCTTTGGCTGCTGTCGCAATCTGTAGCCGGTCTCGGAGTGCCACCATGTTTTGCATCTGCTCATCAGTTAGATCAAGGTTGTGCATAAATCCTACCTTTGGAAAACGGCCGTCTGTCGAATTGACCGCAAGAAAAACGTTTGTGGGGCGCTCAATGACTTCAGCATTTTCGAGCGAATCTGGCTCTATGTCAGCCACCGCCGGCGCCGCGATCATGAACGTGCTGATGGATACCGTCAGCAAGAAATTACTTAGTCTCATTATTGGTAGCTCCAGTCGGGTTGCCTTTGACGATTACGCCGGAAACAGAGGTTTCGGGCTGCAGAACTTTGTCGAGAAATTTCTTGTTCGTTTCCCACATCTTTGGCGATCTTCCACACAAAGCCGTAAGCCGTTCTCGAGCCAGCATCGAGTGATCCTCATCTTCATAAAATTTGTTGATAAATGGAATTCCTAGACCTTTGTACGTCAGGCCTTTTTCTTCTCCGACGACGTTGCGCTGGATCAGGAGCCAAGTCTTGACACACTCATTAAAAGTCTCCGGAGTTTTTGTTTTGGTAGATTTTACTTTTTGGTAGAGCGCTTCTCCCAGAGCCAATCTCGCGTCGATATCGTCAGGGTCGAGTTCAACAGCTCGTCTTCCCATTTTTATAGCGCGGTTGACGTCCTGCGCCCTCAACGACAATTCCGACTGCATGTAATTGATTTTGGAGTCCCTCTTGCTGCGTACCTTATTGAAGACTTCGTAGTTGGAGACTGTTGATCTAGCTGGTCTTTCGGACTTGTCGAAAACATCCGCCCGAGACGGTTGCACGGACATTAATGTAGTCCAGAAAACTGCGAAGATGAGAGTTCGTGATTGGGTCGACATAAACGTTGATTCCGATGTTTAGCGCGTCTCGGTAATGGTTTTCGATTTGTGCGCGGCTATTTGCAGTTCACGAAATCATTATCAACGCGGCTCGTTAAGCTGTGATGTTGAGTCGTCCTTCCCTGTAATGATTTTGTAAATGCGCAATCGGTATAAATTCGGAATTTTCGACTGCAGTGTAAAGGAACTGTAAAGGTGCCCATAGCTGGTATGATTCAAGTTGATTCGTTCTTCTCATATCGGAGCTGTTTGAAACGTGAGTGGTAATTCTCGCCTTTTGATTATTGATGACGACGCTAAGTTTTGTCGTCTCATTACTGATTATTTGGCTGGTTTCGGTTTTGAGGTTCAAGCCACACATAATGGAGAAGATGGGCTAAAACGCGCTTTAGAAGAACCGTGGCAAGCCGTGATTCTCGATGTGATGCTTCCTGTCGTGGACGGATTTACTCTACTGAAAAAACTTCGAGAGCATTCAGAGATGCCTGTTTTGATGCTCACTGCACTTGGTGATGAAGCCGATAGAATCGTCGGGTTCGAACTAGGCGCCGATGACTACGTTCCGAAGACTTCATCGCCGCGCGAACTGTTGGCCAGGTTAAAGGCGCTAATTCGCAGGGCATCATATACGACACCAGCGCAAAGTTATTCCAAGTCGAACGCCGACGAAATTTCAATCGGTTCGCTCCTCATCAATACAGCTGCTCGCTTTGCCGAGCTCGATGGACAGGAGCTACAGCTCACGCCAGTTGAGTTTGATCTGTTGGTCGTATTGGCGCAATTTAAGGGCAGAGTGAAATCGCGCGAAGAATTGTTGAACGAAATACGCGACCGAAATTATGATGTTTTTGATCGATCAATTGATGTTCACGTGTCGGCCCTGAGGAAGAAACTTGGTGACGATCCGAAATTACCGCGCTTTATCCGCACCGTTCGAGGCGCTGGCTACATGCTGGTTCTTGAATCTGAGTAAGCAATGAAATTTAAGTTCCCTCTCTTCGCTCAAATAATTTGCGTTTTCGTTTTGAACCTCGCGCTGCTATCATGTGTTCATTTTGTTTTCTTCAGCTATCATTTTAATGTAGGCTGGGAAGCGACGATTTATAGACCGGTAGCCGAGCGCCTCCAGATGGTCTCGTTTTTAATTTGTCGACAATTGGAAAGTCAGCCGCGAGGCGAGTGGAATCAAGTTTTAAGAACATTTGGCGAATCCTATAACGTCAAGTTTTACCTGTTCGATAGCGCCGGAAAGCAGATTGCAGGCGAGATGGTTGAACTTCCCGACTCGGTTCGCGCAAGGCTGATGAATCGATCGTTTCGGCCTTCCGTAGGAACGAAAAAGTTATTCGTGAATCTCAAACCACCTGTAGAAGGTAAATTAGATGAGTTCAAAGAAGCGCCGTTGTTTGTGAATGTCGAGCGTTTAACGTCTGGAGCACCACATCCGATGCCACCACTTCCTGGTTTCTTTGCACACACTAGTAAACCTGAGTGTTATTGGATTGGTGCGTTGTTTCCTCTAATGCCGCCGGTTAGTGCGCACTCTTCGGCTGCTTTTGTCACTACGTTACCATCACGACCTGCTACTGCTATTGCTACTGGTACTGGTGCTGGTGCTGCTGCTGCGACTGCTACTGCTACTACTACTACTACTGCTGCTGCTACGACTGCTGCTGCGACTGGGCACATCGCCGACGTATCAGGTCCAGGTACACTTGTGGCTGCGACTCCGAACATTTGGCAGACTCGATTGGTCTCGGATTTCGGCAATATTTTTCTAATTGGTCTGGGAGTGATCGCGCTCTCGTCAGTTATCTGGTGGCCTTTCGTTTTTTTCATGACCCATGCGTTAGGCAGGTTGACATTCGCTACAGAGAAAATTGCGGATGGCAACTTTGATATCCTTTTGAAAGTCAAAAGATGGGATGAGATCGGAAGATTGGCTCAGGCTGTTAATGTTATGGCTGGCAAATTAAAGGCATCTGTGAACGGGCAGAAACGTTTTCTCGGTGACATCGCGCACGAGCTTTGTTCGCCAATCGCTCGGCTGCAGATCGCAATTGAAATTTTGGAACGATCAGCTTCGCAAGATCAAAAAGGGAGTATCGATGACATTCGCGAAGAAGTAGAACAAATGAGCTTGCTAATCAACGAGCTTTTGGCCTTCTCAAAAGCCGGACTGCGCGAAACCGAACTTCATGCGGTCGACCTGGATGTCATTGTGAAGGCCGCTGCATCAAAAGCGGGTGGCGGCGACATAATCGTATTGTTTCCAGAGTCATTGACGTGCCTTGGCGATGAGGTCTTACTCGAACGCGCCTTCGGCAATGTTTTGCGAAACGCTGTTCGGTATGCGGGCGACGCCGGACCGATAACAGTAAAAGGAGAGCATAGCGGTGACAGCGTGTATGTGACGGTAGTTGATTGCGGACCAGGCGTCCCGCCGGAAGCGATTGAATTTCTGGGACAGCCATTCTATCGACCTGAGGCATCGCGTACGCGCACCTCCGGTGGTGTCGGACTCGGACTGAGTATTGTGAAAACCTGTATCGAAGCGTGCGGCGGAAGGTTTTCAGCACAGAACAATTTGCCGAATGGTCTCAAAATCGAGATTGTTTTACGCGAGTCTTGATACCGTTCTTGTCACAGAGGACGAAAAGTAGAATGGTGCCGAAGAATTGTAGTAAATGTTCTCGTAATTAATGCTTCGATCCTCTGAGTCTATTCTGACGGCTGATTCGGTAACCTTGGTAAGGCAAACAGCAAGCAGATTTCTCTATTCGTCAGAAATCAAGTTTGTATGCGTCTAGAACGTGTCTCAGTAAGTGTTGTGAGTGGTATAACGAGCTAGCTGCTCGAATCACTTCAACCGGACGGCAGTGTTGAATTAGAACGAATTGATTAAGAACGCGTAATAGCGGCTCTCCGGAGCGTTTAATAGTTATAGGTTGGTACCTCTAGTGTCGCATCTGCGTACTCGAGCTCAAGGAATTAAGTGGATGTTTGAAGAGCAAAAATCAGCTGACGTAAAAGTGCGCGAGCACTGCGAAAAATGCGGCAGACCAACTTCGATTCGAGCGAGAAAGTCTTCGATGACGAGTTCGCCAGAGGCCAATCAGGACCACTCTTTGCTTTATTCCTCGGTATGCGCTTGCAGCGTCGATGATGCTGTGCAGGTTAAAGCTGATCATAATGGCAAAACTGAAACGCAAGTAGCGAAAAACAATCTGCTTCCGATTCCCGGAGCGCCAAAAGGTGAGCTTAGTTTAGTGGCTCAGCAGAAGCTACGAAATACTGCTCGCCGGAAATTGAACGTCTCAAAGGTGGTGCCGCGTTGGAAGAAAATCCGAAGCCAAGTCTATGTAATGATTACTCTTTGGTTGTTGATTATTTTGTTGGTGTTTTTATTCACGCCGAAAGTTTAAGGTCGATCCTATGCAGAACGTTTTGATGGTCGACTTCAGGATGCCATTCTCTTAGCTTCGCCAGGCCCTCCAACTTACTGAATGAAACCCAAGTGTTCAGGGAACAAAAATTGGGGGTAGTCATGCAATTTGACGAGAAACAGCAAGAGAAGCTAAATTTGCGCGTCGGTGACGAGCAAGACGTTACGGATCGAGCTGGTGGCGAGACCGTCGATTCTTTTGTTCTCGGGGAAGTGTTGGGGACGAGTTCGCAGGGCACGAGCTACAAAGCGCGCGATAACCGGAGCGCGACGGAAGTTTTTGTTAAAGTCCTCGAAATTCATTCGGCCCTCAAGGCAACGTTTGAAAAGCGGCTTAAAATTGAGCTCGATGCCGCGAGAAATCTTTCGCATCCGTCGATAGTTCCGACACTTGAATCTGGTCAAAGACCCGATGGGGCACCGTATGTAGTGACGGAATATTTGGTCGATCCATCTCTCTTTGATGTCCTGCATTCGACAAGCAACCTGACGAAAACGCAGATACTCGGATACCTAATCGGCGCATGTGAAGCATATGCTCACGCGCATGAGATGGGCGTTGTCCACAGGAAAATCAGTTCGCGCAAGATCTTCGTATCAAGCACGACTATCGACGGGACTCGAACTCGTACAACCGGATACGGCACTGGCTGGATCGGTGATTCCCGCAAAGCTGATCCACGAATCGACGTTTTGGCTTTTGGGCAGTTAATTGAAGAAGCGTTTATGGGCAAATCTATGCCGCCTGAAGTGCAGAACATAGTAGCCTTTTGCACAGCGGAACAGTCTGCTGAGCGGTACATCGACTGCGGCGAAGTGCTGACAAATTTGTTGTTAGTCAACGAAGGCAAGTTGCCGAATCCTCCGAAAAATCGAACTGGTCAATCTTTTATGAAACCACTAGTGGTGGCAGCTGTAGTTTTTGTTACTATCGTGATTACCGCGCTCGCGTTCAATTTTTTAAAGGACCACAATTTCGTCCCAGAGCCGCGCAAAGAGAATGCGGCGGTTCAACCAATTGCGCCGGATAGCGGCACTCGTTCTGATATCGATCCGGAGTTTACGTCGCCCGCTGCAGTGCAGCGACCGTATAATTTACCCTCTCCACAATCCAGTTCAAGTATCTTGAACAAGGACGCAGTCAAGACTACAGCGGCTGCTGCCTCGGTGATCGGGGCCGCCAAGTATGAATCGATGAGCGCCGATGAAAAAGCCAAGTTAAAGCATGGCGCTGTAGATTCAGCGAAGAGTGCGTTCAAAAACTGGCAAGCGATGGATGAAAGTTCAAAAGACAAATGGAAGGGTAGAGCTGCCGGAGCCGCTGGAAAAGCCGCGAGTATCTGGAAGAAGTTACCGCGAAATTGACGACACCTGGTTCTGGTAGTTCGCTAAAACCACTTCCATTGAAACAGCTTTCGGTCCTTGTGCCTTAATTCTGTAATCACGGCATTACCGTCGTCATCAACGACTACGTCAACATTGAGTCGGTCCTTTGCGCCTAGGTCTTTGCCTGTACCTTCAGCAACGAAGACTTGCTCCAGACCGTAGGTTACGTGTGCTTCGGATCCGGACGAATAATTTATTCGAGCGCGGAGTAACAGGTCGCCACCGAGCGTTGGTGGTTTCTCCGTGAGGATTTCTTTTGCGCGCCATTTGTCGGGAGTGTCTTGTTGGAGAAGTACGAACACGGGCGTCGATGGTTTGAAGTCTTTTTTAGTTGGAATTTTTGAAAATGGATAACGCATCTGCACGTAATCACCGCGAAAGAGATCCCATGGGTCGATTGGTTCTGTCTCGAATGTTACCGTTCTGCCATGGTTTAGAGTAATCATTCTGGGTATTGCAATTGCGATCAGAATCAACAGTTGCACCGCTATCGCGGCAATGAATAGCAATCGTCTTTGTTGAATGTTCATGGTTACTCCTCCACCACGGGTGGTGAGTCTGTGCTCTCATCATTTGCCAGAAAAGTTTGTTCCAACTTCCGCCTGCTTCGTTCTGCGAAAGCGCCGGCTATCATTAAAATGATGCCACCACCGACGAAGAATAGAGAGCGGTTCATAGTTGTGTAGAACAGATCGAAGTATCGAGCAATTACATCGAACACAAAGAAGATCAACGCGATGTTAACTACTGCCATTGATTGCAATCTGTTTAAACCTGAATAAGCAAGACCTCCAATCGCCATCAGAAGGAAGATGTTGAAAGCCATTCTGTGTGCGCCTTCCTGGTAGCCGTAAGTTAATGGGACCGCGATAGCAACTACAACGCAGATGGCCATTTCGATCCTGAACTTCGGAACTTTCCATGCCACCGTGATTAGTGCTATCAATGTCGCGACTAATAGAATTCCAGCTTGTAAGATAGAAAAATTGTCAGTGCGTGCGTGGCCGAAAGTTGAAATTAGAAGTGCGCCAAGAATACAAACATTTCCAACATAGAGGAACGGGTTAGTGAACAACTGGTTGCGATGACTGCACCACAACTGACCGGCGAACAGTGCCAAGCCCCACAACAACAGCGGCGTGGACACTCCGAAACTCTGAAATAGCATTACCCAAGTTCCCATCAGAAGCGCAATCCACATCACTGCGCGGCTTCGAAGTTTAGCTGCAATTAGTATTGACGCAATCGACGCGACCAGGAATGTTGGAATTATCCCGGCACCGTCATCGGTGCGACCGTACGTCATGTAGCCACTCGAAAAGCACCACCAGTTTAATAGTATTGCGCTGAGGCAGCCAAGAGGCACGAGATTGGTGACCATCGTGACGCCTATGGTTCCGATCGCCCACAACAAAACGCCATCCGAAAAATTTCTGTCGATGTTAAAGACCTGCGCTATCAGCCATATTCCAGCACCGAAGAAAAGTGATGCGAGAACTAGAATTGATGCGCCGAGTCTCGGATGCTTTCCTGGTTCAAAATAGAATTTCCAACCAAGTGCGTGCGAGATGATAATCGCCAGGACGATAATTATCAGCTTGATACCAACGGTGATTGCACTCCAATTTGCCGCGATAAAAAGAATCGTTCCAAGTCCGACAAGAACAGAACCGATCATAGTCAGGATTTCGCTGACGTTGGTTTTGTTTTCACTGGCGGGATAGCGCGAAAGTAGACTTGCTCCCAGGCTTTCGTCAATGAGCCGTTCTTGAATCCACTCTTGGATCTCACCGCGAACGATTTTCTGCTGTTTATTCGACAACTTGTCCGTCACCATCAGTCCTCGTTCAACTCGACCGCTAATCATACAACCTTAGTTGAACGCGCACTTCTTTATGCATCGTCGCGTTCAGTTAATGTTCTGATTTTGATGTGCCTATTCTGCAAGCTCGATAAAGCTGGTCGGGGCGTTCAATCAATGCGAATTCTTTTTTTGCATCTAATGATAGGATCAATCTATGCCGTCTCCATAACAAGATGCAGGCATCGGAATGCGGCGTCGCTGTTCGATGAAAAGACCTAAGGAGCTGTTGCGACCTATCTCCTATTCGATCAATTGCTCCAGAGGACGCAAGGAATGCTTACATATCCATTCGACGATAAACTTCGCAGCGCCATCGATGCTATGGGCAACGAAGCTGCCGAAAACATTTGGTTCGAGGGCCGTGCAGGAGCAGATCTGACTTGGTCTTGGATATTGGACGTGGAGGCGGGCAAAAAGAATTGGAGGCTAGCAAAATTGACTGAACTGGGATTCGCGGAAAAGAAAGTGCGAAAACAGATGTCTGCTCTTAAGACCGAGTCGGTCAAAAATTTAGTCGAGCTTGCGCGGCAGGACAGATTTGACGATCCGCTACGCTCATCACCAGCTCTGATTGTCTTGTCCCTTTGTCACAATCAAAAAGCATTTGAAATAGGGAAGAAACTGGTTCGGAGCAAGCTTGCCGCTGAGCGCATTATTGGTATCAAAACTCTGGCGCGGGAGCATAGCGAAGAATTTTTGCCGAAGTCGGCACCGATCCTTTTGAAATGCCTTGAGAACGAGAGTGACGATCACGTGTTGGAAGTGCTTGCTTTTGCGACAATGCATCTGAACATCGAGGGCCGATGGAAATTTTTGAAGCCGCATGCCGATAATCCGAGCGAGGCGGTTCGGCTCGCTATTGCGTCAAGCCTCGGTGGAGAAGAGGACCGCGACTCGATATCGACTCTCATCAAGCTCACGCGCGATCCTTGTGATGACATTAGAAATTGGGCAACTTTTTCGCTTGGAATTTTGTGCAAGCAAAATACGGAGAGGGTGAGGGCGGCACTTTTCGCGCGAGTAAACGATGAGCACGATGAACTAAGGCATGAAGCGATTCTCGGATTAGCAGTGCGTAAAGACCATCGCGTTTGGGACATAATTACAGACGAATTACTAAGCGGACCACGAATTTGGGGTAGGACGCTTGAGGCAGTTGTGGAATTAGCTGATGTTTCTTTCTACCCAATGCTTCAAGATTTAAAGGTGAGATGGCAAACGAAGGATCCTGAAGATATTATCCTGAATAATTTAGACAGCGCGCTTGAGGCGTGTCGTCCGTAGCGAATTCGAGGATCACAATTGGTGCCGATGTCGCGCAACCTTTAGGTGAGGTTAAATTTGTTGGGCACCATATATGGTGTCAAAGTTGTGACGGAGTATCTATCGTTTCATTCTAAAAACGGACCGCATAAAGTAGTTTAAAGCGTGCCCTGGTTTTAGCTTAAAGGCCTCGATAGCGTCTCCCGTGGAGCCTTTATAGTCCCCTATTCTTGCCCGCAGTTTTGCCCGGAGGCAATAACTATCGTAACGAAGACGTTCATCAAGGCGGATAGCTTCAGTTAGTTCAGCGATGGCCCCAGTGACGTCCCCGAACTCTGCGCGAAGTCTTCCGCGTACTGAATGGGTCAGTCCTTTATTGGGCACTAAGCGGAGAGCTTGGTTCCAATCGGCCAATGCGCCGTTTTTGTCTCCGAGAAAATATCGCTCGAAACCGCGGTTCCTGAAACCTGGTTCCCATGTGGGATCAACCATAATAGCTCGCGTATAGTCTTTGACTGATTCCCGTTTATCGGAACGGGCATTTGCTAGTTCTAGATACGTCCACATGTTTTTGGGTTCGATTTGAATTGCTTTTTCGAAGTCTTGGATGGCTCTGTCCTTATTCCCAACACATCTCCAGACATTGGCTCTGGAGATGTATGCGTCAGAGGATTTCGGATCAAGCGAGATAGATTTGTCTAAGTCTCGGATGGCAAATGAAGCATTATTTGCGCGCCAAAATAAATCGCCTCGATGCTTGTACGCTAGAGAATCTGTGGGGTTAATTCTGATAGCGTCATTGAAGTCCTGTATTGCATCTTCCGTCGCACCTATTTTTTTCCTGAGACAACCGCGATGATAATATGCTGGAAAGTAAGTCGGCTGAAGTTTGATCGACGCTGAATAATCTTGCAACGCGCCCTGTGTGTCGTCTATATTCTCTCGTGCAAATCCTCGATTGTCTAAAGAGAAGCAATTCGGCGATAGCGTGATGGCTCGACTGTAGCAGTCGATGGCACCTTTGAGATCGGTGTCGTATTTTATAATGCCGAGGTTATTTAACGGGGACGCAAACTTTGGATTGAGCTTTATCGCCATCATGAAGTCGGCTTCCGCGCGCACCAGATCGCCGAGGCCGCTGTACACGTTTCCTCGATTGTTGTACGCCGAGGCATACAGTGGATTTAGCTTGAGTGCGTGACTGAAATTGACGATGGCGTCTCGTAATTCACCGTGGGCTGCGTTATCGTTCCCTTTGAGCACATAGCCCATGGCTTCGTTGGATAAACCAATTGAAGCATTGTAGGCGTCCACGGATTGCTCCTCGAGACATTGGGCGGGAGCCGCAGTAGGCAACGCAGTCTTTTCAGGATCAAGAGTTTTTTTGTTCGGTGCAGGAGCCGGAGTCGCGATAGTTTTCTTGATGAGTACCGGTGCGCAAGTTGAATCGACAGAAGAGGGTCGCAGGCTAAGGCAACCACTTACAGATAGAAAGACCAGAGATAACACTGAAAGGGTATGCTTCATATTACGAGCATACCCCAAAGCCTGAAATCAGGTAAGTGTGGCATTGGTTTACGCAGCCGCAGACCAGCGCCGGCGGTATTTAGACCCGCGCGAGGTATTTCCTCGTTCTGGTATCCACGCGAATGATGTCACCAACTTTTATATGAAACGGAACCGTGATTGTCGCGCCAGTTTTAAGGGTGGCTGGTTTGCCTCCACCGGAACTGGTGTCACCTCGTTCATCAGGCGTCGTTTCACTCACGAGGAGTTCCACGGTATTGGGAAGTTCGACTCCAAGTATTCGATCGTTATGTTGGAGGACAACAATTCCCTCCAAACCAACCTCGAGAAACTCTACCTCCGAACCAATTTGCTCCGCAGTGAGTTCTATTTGTTCGAACGTCGCATTCTCAACCATCACGAACTTGTCGCCATCTTTGAATGAGTAATACACTTCAGATTTTTCTACGATTGCTTGCGGCACTTTTTCACCCGCACGGAACGTCTGTTCAAGTGTGTTTCCGGTCTCTACGTTTTTCATTCTCACCCGAACAAATGCTGAGCCTTTGCCGGGTTTTACGTGCATCGCTTCGATGATTTGCCAGATGCCACCATTGTATTCAATGGTGATGCCGGGTCTAAAATCGTTACTGGAAATCATGCGCCCTCAGAATAAGACACTTCAGTAAGCGGGTTTTTGCAATATTTTGTAATTGTCTCACATTCGTGGTGAGCATTAGGACCGACTACTTCAGATCGCCTTCCAGTAGCATTCTTTTCCAAAGCTTGCCATCCGGGCCATAACAAACTTCTGCAACCTGCACGCGCATCTCAAATGACCCCCGTTTTTCGAATCGAAAAACATGTTCAGAATAATATTTAGTTTGGAGTTGAGTCTTTTCGTTTACAAGCAAAGCATGAACCAAAGTGTCTTGTTCGACTATTGCAGGTGCCAGTTGAGTGACTTCGTTCTTCACGAGCTGGGCAGTGAAATGACATTCGCCACTGTTGCTTCGCCAAGGGCGCCCACTCGCTTCGTCAGCTTCCATGAAAAGAATTTTGACACCTTTCTTGCTAAATAGAACTGCCTCTTGCGAGTTTACTGCAAACTGCACTACAGGTGGTGACATACTAATAGCATTGCGATCAGCAAAAAAACGAAATTTAGAGTGACCGAGTTTGCCGATCTGAAAGAATTGCTCTTCCAGTTGAGCTTCTACTGGCAGGGCTTTCCAGTAAGCTTCCGTGCATTCGATTTGAGTTACTTTGAGATCTCCTGTCCATTCGCCGCGGAGGAGCGCTGGAAAGGTTTTGAGCCCCGGAGGCACTCTATTTGGTGCCAGTTTCTTATCGATTAGTCGCTGGTCGATTTTTTCAGTTCTGGCATCAAGTTCGTTCACTGATGGCATCCGGGGATCACTTTGACCGAAAATCTGTTCGATTCGGCCTTTTAGGAGCTGCGTAGTATAGGCGGCCTGCGCAGTGAACAGCAATGTCGCTACTATCAATAACATTCCTAGTCTTTCCGAAGAACCCATCAATTCGATTTTTCGAACGGAAAACGTAGTTCATTCGTCAACAGCTCTTTCTCCTTTGGAGTCAAACAGAGAATGCAGGCAATTAACTGATCGTCATGGAATTCAAACTGCATAGATGAATTTTTCATGCAGTTTTGATTTAGAAAATTGATAACTCCACCCAAGTCAAGCCAGTCTCCGGAAACCTCGGGATAAAACTTAAATTCTTGCGCGAGTAGCTTGAACTCTAGCGAAATTTTTTCCGGCGGAAACTGGCCAGGCGGATCCCATAATTCCAAGATTAGCCTCGGCAAAAATGCGTCGCGAGAAATGCGAGCACATTCCGTGAGCAGTTCAAAGTATTCTGCGTTGTCGGCCATATCGCTCATGTGGAGCCACGAAATGCCTGTTTCGCTGATCTTTGTGATTTCTATTGTTTGCCAAAAATTGGATGGTGGTTCCCTTACCATTCTGGTGTCGAGTTGAAATCTGACATCATCGACATACGCATCTACGGCATCATTCGTCGCCACGTTTTCAAAGAGTCCGACAGCCTTATAGACTTCGACAGCGTGACGAAGAGCGGCGACATCCGCTTGCCATTCTGTGTTTGATTGATCTGTTGGATTCATTTAGTTATAAAAGCATGTAAAGGCTGGAGAGCAAAGTAATGCCATTATGCACGAAATGCGCTGCTGCGCGAAGCGCTGACACGAAAACTATTTCACCCTGTCGAACTGGTAATATAGCAATGGGGATGGTGCGGCTGACGAACATAGGACCGAAAGCGATGAACCAAGACGAGCCAAACAAAAAGATCGATCTTGATATGGAGAATGCCGGTGCCGCCTTGACTCGTGCAGCGAAGCGCGCTCGGCGGGCTGCTGCTCAAAATGGAACTGAGTTCGTGGTCGTTCGTGACGGAAAAATCGTGCGCGAAATTCCAAAGTTGCAAGAGCTTGACGATGAGTGTTCGCCTACTTCTCGTCCATGAAGTAAGTAACTCGCTCAATTGCAGTAATTCGGTACATTTATTGGTGGACGACTCATGCCGGAAGTGATTAGCCGCTTCTGATCGACGTAGGACAGATGACATGGATGATGAAAAACCTAAACGAATAGATCCTGACATGGTGAATGCTACTTCTGCATTGATTCGCGCCAGTAAACGAGCACGGCTGCTCGCTGCGCAGACTGGTACCGAGTTCGTAGTAATGCGTGATGGTAAGCTGGTTTCCGGAATTCCAAAGTTGGACGAAATTGATGATGATGCGGGATTGCCATTAAAAGACTGATGCATTCTCTGGCTGCCTTCAACGTAACGTTTAAATATCTGATGCGCGCAGATTCTACTTGAACTCTCGCATGCGGCTGATACTGTTCTGTTAGTTGGTTTGGGCTTCAACTTTGGCTTCTGGAAAAAGCATACAATGAGCCTTGGAATGAACTAAGCGGAATTAAATCGTGCGAGTGTCAGAAAAAATCAAACGCGTTTCGTGGCTTTTGTTCGAGCTTGCCTTGTTGGTCATGGTGGCAGCATTCGGCCTTCTGACCATTTGCGCTTGCTTTGAATCATTGTGGTGGCGCGCCTATCTGGTCGCACAGTTTCGTGTTCAGATTGCAATTGGATGCGCACTTCTTTCTTTGGTAATCCTTGGGATAAAGAAGCGAAGAAAATATGCGACCATTCCAGCGTTAATTACTTTGTTCAATTGCGCGTATTTCTTGCCCATTTACTTTCCTAGAGCAAGCAGCGGAACTCAGACGGAGAGTAGTCTTCGTCTATTGCAGCTGAACGTGAATAATCTGAACTCGAATCACGCGGCAGTCGTCAAATACGTTCGTTCGGTTCATCCAGACATTCTTTTGATAACTGAACTGACAGATGAGTGGAAGAGAATTCTCACTGATGAACTTCTCGATTACAAACATACGGTGCTGGTGCCGAGGCCGGACACGTATGGAATCGGCGTTTACTCTACCGTCAAATTGTCGGACGCCAAAGTGAAATACTACGGCAGCTCTGGTCATCCAACGATAGTCTGCAAAATCACAAAACTAGAAGAGCCAACCACTCTCGTCTTAACGCATGTGCAAGGACCAGTGAAATCTCAATTCTTTGAATGGCATAAAGAGCAACTTCTGGTCATGACCGAAGAGCTACAACTGTTGCCATCACCGCTGGTGGTGGCAGGCGATATGAACAGCACTCCATGGACATATTTGACTTCAGAGCTAATTCGTAAATGTGACCTGGTGGATTCCAGGCAAGGTTTCGGTCTCCAGCTCACGTGGCCGGCACCGGACTACTGGCGCAAAGTACCGGTTGTTCTTTTGCCGATCGATCATTGCTTCGTCAGTCCGCAGCTAACTGTTGTAAACAGAACTGTCGGTCCATTTGTCGGTTCGGATCACTTTCCCGTTTTTGTCGACTTGGAGTAATATCACTTGCTGCATAAGAGATTTCGACGACAGGTGGCACTACTGACGGTGTCAAATTTGGCGATAGAAAACTGCGATGCAAGGAGCATCACTATTGCGATATCACTTCTTCTAACGTCATGTCAGCGACAGGCGCAGCGGAGGCAACTCGCTGAATAGCCTCAATGCCGTTTTGCGCCGACTGCTTAGTCGTGTATCCCTGTGACGCTGCAATAATTAGGCCATTCTCTGCTTTCAAGTGAAAGTAATATTGCCCATCGTTTCCAACAAAAATTTCGAACTTACCCATATTTGCCTCCTTAGCCTGGTTCAATGTGAGCACTGAGGCAGGCCGCTTGCTCATGCGTGCTTTTAGTCTTATAGCACAGCTTGCCCCGGCAAATGACGCGCGAGATCCTGGACCGGACTGCGGCAGTATGTGAGGTTGATAAGTTTCGCGTTTACGCAATCCTGAAATTACGACTGCCGCGGTGACCTTCTCGGACCTGACCAAATTCATGTGAGCAAAGTATTCATTCGTGCAGAATATTCATTATGCCGCTCTATGGGATAATCTAAAGATGGTTGATTAGGAGTTCGTTCGGTGATTTGTAAAATGGCCGCCACCGTATTTGGTGCATTCAAGATCAGAAAAATGTCGGTGTACTGGTGGCAACGGAGACCGCTTTTGATGATTCGGTTAAGACATCAAAACTGCTAACGCTGTCAAAAAAGAAAACTTTGACAACCGTGTCGACTCCGATATGTGAAGACACTTCATAAGGTCTTGTTAATGTCGGTTCCTGAAACGTTCATTGCGCTTGCAATCCTCGGAACTCGGTTCTAAGTTTTTTGAGTCGTTGCCCCAGCAAGACTTTGCGTAATGTCAAAATATGATCACTATTTTCAAGCGATCTGTTGCATGTACGACCTTCTGTTAGACCGTTAAACAAGGACTTATGGATAAACTATTTCAAATCCGACTTTGCAGTTGGCTTGCGGTTGCTGCTTTTTGTTGCTCGCTCTTTTTCGAGGTCGCTTATGCGCAGGAGCAGTCTGCTCCGGCAGGTCCAAAGCCGCCTGAGCAATCTACGCCAAGTGATATAAAGTCAGAACAACCACGACAAAATGAAGGCACAGTTTCTGAAGAGCCGGTCAATGCCACGCAGCCAAAATCACCGGCGAGGACTGACACTTCGGATGTGAGTGATGAGTCTGCACCGTCGTCTCCGTCTCCAGCTCCAGCTCCAGCTCCAGCTCAGCAAACCGAACCCCATCAGCCAGGCGCGCCGCAGACCGACAGCCACGCTGTCATCAAGACTGGAGCACCAGTGGTAGTGGCAGGGGAAACCATTTTCAATATTTTTGTCAGACTGGGTGGGTACACTCCAGAACTGCGCGTCGAAAGCATTCTTAATCGAATAGCGGAATTGGAGAAGGAGCCGAACCTCGCTGAGAAGGTCGAGCAAATCACCACTCAGGAAAACGATTACAGCACCGATATCGTCGCAGGCGATCTAACTATTATGACGGTTACCAGCCTCGATGCGAAAGCCGCAGGAGCCAGTAGCCGGCAGGCTCTGGCCCAGACTTATGCCTCTAAGCTGAAACAGGCTCTGACCAAAGACATCGAGAAACATAGTACAAAGAATAGATTGATTTCCCTGGGATTGACCGCTGTATTTACGGTAATGTTGTTAGCGTTACTTGGCGCAACCGGCTGGCTGTTTCCGCGTTCATATGCCGTGGTAGCGTCATGGCGCGGTAAACACATTCGATCGCTAAAAATTCAACAAGCTCGACTCCTTTCTCAAGAAACTCTGACCGATGTCGTAGTCGGAATGCTCAGGATTGTTCGTGTTTTTACTGTGATTATTTTGGTGTTCGTCTACACGACATTGGTGCTGAGTCTATTTCCCGAAACTAGCCATCTAGCAGGCGAACTTGTAAATTATTTCACCGAGCCCTTTGCAAAAATTATCTGGCCTGCAATTCTGGGATATCTTCCAAACATCGCATTCCAGCTGGTGATATCGTTTATCACTTACTATGTAATTTCTTTTACTCATTTTTTCTTCCGCGAAGTTGAAAGGGGCAATATCACCGTCGATGGCTTCGATCCACAATGGGCTGAGTCTACTTATAAAATCGTTCGTTTCTTAATCATCACGTTCGCGTTCGTCCTTATCTTTCCATATCTGCCCGGCTCCGGCTCTCCGGCCTTTCAACAAGTCTCTCTCTTTATGGGTGTGCTGCTATCACTTGGATCGACAGGCGCCATCTCTCACGTGGTGGCAGGCGTCTTTCTTACCTACACCGGCGCGTTCAAAATTGGCGATCGTGTGAAGATTGCTGATACCGTCGGTGATGTCGTGGAAAAAACGTTGCTTGCGACTCGAATTCGCACTATCAAGCAAGAATACATAACAATTCCCAATGCCCTCGTTTTAGGCAGTCATATAATTAATTACAGCTCCTCGGCTGGCCATGCCGGTTTGATACTCCATACTACTGTGACGATTGGATATGACGTTCCCTGGAAGACCGTCCATCAATTGCTGATTGATGCAGCTTTAGCCACTGAATTGATTTTGCCGGCGCCTCTGCCGTTTGTCCTGCAGACCAGTCTCGATGACTTTTTTGTTAGCTATCAAGTAAACGCGCACACTGCCAGCCCTCATTTGATGGCAGTTATTTACTCTGAACTTCACCAGAACATTCAAAACAAGTTCAATGAAGGTGGTGTGGAAATCATGTCTCCACATTATTCCACCCTCAGGGATGGTAACAAGACAACAATCCCGGAAGCCTACCTCGACGGAAATTATCAAACGCCACCATTTGCAGTGTCACTTGAGAATCCAGCTGTCGCCACCAGTAACAATACTAAAAACAATGGATGAGGAATATTACATGTCCATCTCTAGGCGCCGTCTAAGTACAGGTTTTACACGTCGCCTGAAGACGGAGAAGAGCGATACATCGTCCTTGCCAAACGCATTGAAAAATAATTCAGCTATTGCGAGTTCCGCCCTGAACAAACTGAGATTGTTGAGTATCTGTGCGCTCGTTTCCCTTCTAAGCTCCTTTGTGCTTCCACATGCTTTGCTTGCCCAAAATGAAGTTTCTGACCCAGGTGCTGTGGTCGCTTTAGAGGAAGACGAGATTTTCGTTGTACGAGCCAAGCTTGGTCCATATGGACCAGAAGAGCGAGCTAGAGGCGTGCTTAAAAAGCTTAAAGGCCTTTTAAAAGAACCTGATTTCAAGCCTGAATCCATTGTCGCTGTTGAGTCTGACGGTGAGACTGATATTTTGGCCGGTGACACGGTGATCACGTCTGTCACCGACATCGATGCCAAAGTGGCCGCCACCGCCAGAGAAGATCTTGCCCAACAATACGTTAATAGACTCAAAGCGGTTTTAGCCCGTCACAAAGCGAAGCAGAGCATTGAGGGCGCTATCAAGGATGCTTCTGTGGAAAATTTTTCACGTTCTCTTATGCAGCTCTTATTTGAGCCCACCACGCTCAAAATAATTACGGCCTTAATCGGCGCTGTCGCAATTTCCACGCTCGTCGCATTTGTTCGAAGGTCAGTCGGTAGATACGTGACCGATTCGTCCAAGCGCTACGCTTCCAAGAAGATAATCGACTTCGTCGGTGGTTTTGTCGGATTAATTTTTGTCACCGTGGTTTTCCGGGATGCGCTTGGAAATCTGGCGGTCATCGTTGGAGCCGTTACAGCAGGCATTGCATTTGCGTTGAAAGAAGTGATCGTAAGCATTGCCGGGTGGATTGCCGTTACGTTCGGCGATTTTTATCACGTTGGTGACCGGATACAGTTGGGCGGCATTAAGGGAGACGTCATAGACATTGGATTTGGACGCACGACCTTGATGGAACTAGGTGAGTGGGTCAATGGCGATCTCTACACTGGTCGTATCGTTCGGGTCTCTAATGGTTTTGTGTTCAGTCAACCTTTCTTCAATTATTCCGGTGATTTTCCGTTCTTGTGGGATGAATGTACTGTTCCTGTGAAATACGGAAGTGACCATAAGCTGGCGAGACAAATTCTTGAGAAAGTTGCAGATCAAGTTTCCGCCGAGTTCATTGAGCAGGCTGAGGCTCACTGGAGGCAGATCGCGAAAAAGTATCTCGTGGAAGATGCGCGAACTAGCCCGATGGTAACTATTGTTCTTAACGATAACTGGATGGAGTTCACTGTTCGCTATGTTGTCAACTACAGGCGGCGTCGTCTGGCCAAGGATCAATTGTTCACACTGCTCCTGGAAGAGCTTGAACAAACTGAGGGGCGTGTACAGCTTGCATCAGCGACCTTCCAGCTAGTCGAGACTCCGGTGTTCGATGTCCGTATAAAGCAACCGGCTGCAAAATAGGAATGCGACTTTCCGCAATCTCACACGGATTTATAGTAGCTCACTTCTATTTGTGCGCTGGAGCAATTGCGCAGAATACAACCGAACCAGAAATAAATACAGATCGACCGACCGTTACGCCGTCACCACTGGTAGTACCACAAAATTATATTCAGGTCGAAAATGGTTTAGTCTTGAGAAAAGAGTTCCGCGGCAGTAGTTTCAACGTACCTCAAACCTTAGTTCGCCTTGGTGTCCTGCCGAAGACTGAATTGAGGTTGGTGGCTCCGAACTATTTTCTGATCAAAGGAAATCAAAGTTCTATTTCGGGAACTGCAGATATGTCGGTGGCGATCAAACAACAATTGGGACCATTGCCTGGCAATATACAACTAGCCGTCATACCCGGCCTGACTGTGCCTACAGGTAGCGCTGCATTCTCCACGGATAAAGTTGATCCGTTTGTGCAACTGACTGCGGCAAAATCTCTGTCTGCTAATTGGACACTAGGCAGCGCGCAATCACTGTTTGTGCAGACAGAAGAAGCGGAGGCTCAGGCTCAGGGTATTTCATCTCGACGTAAAAACATAATTTATCAACCCACCTGTGTGTTGTTTAGAAAACTTGGACCCAGAGCGGATTTGTTTTTCGAGTACGCCGGTAACTTTGCCAGGCGCAGAATATCTGACCAGGTATTGGATAGCGGTTGTGTTTTCCGATTTCGGCGCAATCAGCAGGTGGGAATTCGCACCGGTGTCGGTTTCACGAAGGCCTCGCCGGTGGTTTTTGTAGAATTAGGGTACTCGTTTCTCCTGGGCAAAATCATCAAATGAGGCAAGTAGTCTTTGTGCCACCATCAGCTTTCGGTGAATTGGCGATAACCATGGTTGGACCCTAATCCATGCGCGCCGAATGTGCATACTCTGCCATGTCTTCAAAGAAGCGTCAAAGAGCGAAATCCTCGAAGCCTGACCAGCCAATCGCGTGTCATCTTAAGCACGGACTACTGATGTGGTCGACGAGAATTAAAGTATCAGCACCTGAATCTGAACAAGTCCCTGAGTTAGCCACTACAGGTGGTGCTCGCATTGACAAACGACCGAATTGCATGTATTATCTGATTTTCTGGCGACTATGCGCTCGATGAATTCGATGATGGGCAGTAGTGCTGTTGTAGGCTACTTCGTCCCTGAGAACTGAGTTCCGTTCGCGTGGCGGCAGCCCGATAAGTGGATGGTATTTTATCGGATCTCAATCATGCATCGCGCTGGACTGCTGTCAGCCGACACCATGCGACAGGTAGTGTTAATGATTGATCTTATTGGCGTATTGCTGCAGCGACTGAACCTGATCCTTTCTCATCCGCTCCTGGTGATTGGCAGTAGTTCGGTGACAATTGGCACCGTCGTGTTCTTAATAGGCTGGTCGTCGCTTTTATGGTTTTTAACAGCGTTCTTTGAGAAGTGGCTCACGGCCAAGCTCTCTAAAGTTGATGCTTTCAGTGACACCCTTAAGCGGCAATTGCTGGTTGTCACAAGATGGACAGTCCGGGTCATCGGTGTGCTCTGGATTCTCGATTTGTCCAATGTCGACATCACTGCCGTTCAAGTTGTCGCGTATGCCGATAGCTTCCTGAACATCCCATTCGTGCACATAGGAAAAACGCAAATCACTCTTTGGAGTGTGATTTATGTGCTCTCTCTCTGGCTTGTTTTAATCGTCGCGACAAATCGTTTGCAAAAGTGGTGTGCAACTAAACTGCTGGTGCATTCTGGTATCGAATTTGGTGCGCGGCACGCGATCTCGGTCATTGTCAAATACGTCATGGTTTCAATTGGATTTGTTGTCATTCTACAAAGTGCTGGCATTGATCTTAGCGCCCTCACCGTTCTTGCCGGCGCCGTGGGATTAGGTCTCAGTTTTGGCTTGCAGAATATCACGTCTAATCTGGTCAGCGGTCTGATTGTTCTAATCGAAAGACCCATAAAAGTAGGCGATCGAATTGAGGTTGCAGGAATCACAGGCGACGTGAAGAATATTGCACTGCGTGCAACAACAATCTGCACAAACGACAATATCGAGATCATCGTTCCCAATTCAGAATTCATCAGTGGAAACGTTATCAATTGGAGCCACTCCAGCAGAGACGTTCGCGTTTCCCTTCCTGTGGGCGTGTCCTACTCTTCAGACCCGGAGGCGGTATACGGGCTCTTATTAGACGTGGCCTCGCAGCACGATGGTGTGCTGCAGGACCCGCCTGCAACTGTCATATTCAAGGCCTTCGGTGATAGCTCGCTGGATTTCGTCTTGCGTGTGTCAACCAAAACACATGTGACATCACCAGCGATACTTCAGAGCGAGCTGAATTTTGCAATATTCAAGAAGTTCAAGCAAAACGGTATAGAATTTCCGTTTCCACAACGCGATCTTCATGTCCGTTCAGTGGTCGATCTCGATGGCTTGCTGAAATCTGATAAAGGTCAAAACAAGGCAGCGGACACGTCGACAGTGTAGCGACGTCGCCTTATGAAAGAAGCTCGAAATTAACAGTTTTGCATTTTGTTTATCCGTAAAGCATCGACCAGAATTTCTGTGCTAGGTGTTTAGGAAGCCGTCACTTCTCACTGAGGACAAAGCCGTATGTTTTTTTTCAAAGTATTTAAGACGCCCGGTCTTGCACATAACGCCTACCTCATCGGCACTGATGGTATCGGCATATTGTTCGACCCTCGTCGTGACTTGGATGAGTACTTTGCAGAAGCCCTTAAAAACAAAATCGAAATTAAGTACGTATTTGAAACCCACAGACAAGAGGATTTCGTCCTCGGCTCTGACCAAGTTCGTCAAATTACTGGTGCCAAAGTCGTCTCAGGCAAGCACGAATTTTTTGGTCACAGCGACATACGACTAGCTGACGATGAGAGTATTGAAATCGGAGATCTGACGTTTCAATGCCTCTACACTCCCGGCCATACTCCTGAGAGCGTTTCCTACGCATTGTATATGAAGGAAAATCCTGATGTTGCCTGGGCGGTGTTCACCGGAGATGCCCTTTTTATCGGAGAAGCTGGTCGTACAGATTTGCCGGATCCTCTTAAAACTGCCGAGAATGCAGCAATTCTTTTCGATAGCATCCACAACAAAATCGCCCCTCTTGGTGATCAAACACTGCTGTACCCGGCACATGGTTCGGGGTCCGTCTGTGGCGGAAACATCGCCGACTATGATGGCTCGACTATCGGCTTCGAGCGAACTTACAATCCGGCCTTTGTGAATTCAAAAGAAAAATTCGTCGAGGCGAAACTGAAAGAACGCATTCCTCGACCTCCGTATTTCCGACTCATGGAACAGCTGAATCTTAAGGGCGGCATTCCACTCTCGAAAAAACCGAGCGAAATTCCCGTACTGATACCTGAAGATTTTGCTCGCGAATCTGCGTCGGGGATAGTGATAGACACTCGTCTTCCAGAGGCCTTTGCAGGTGGGCACATTCCCGATTCTTATAGTATCTGGCTGGACGGTCTGCCCGTATTCGGAGGATGGATCGCAGACGAAAAAGTATCCGTCTATCTCGTTCTAGAACGTCACGAGGACCTCGAAAAAGCATTTTTATTTCTCGAACGTATCGGAGTCGACAATATTTCTGGAGTGTTGGCCGGCGGATTCGAAGGCTGGCGGGACGCCGCTCTTGAAATAGAGCAGTCGGGCACCTTCACTGTAGATTCCGAATCTCTGGGGTCAAAATCGGTAACAGTGCTCGATGTTCGAGAGATTTCAGAATTCGAGGAAGGACACATCAAGGAATCGAAGCATGCCTATGTTGGCTTTCTTCCGGAAATTGAAAATTTGAAGTCTAATTTGGCGGATGATAGGGCCGTCGTGCTTACTTGTAGCGTAGGGCACAGGGCTAGTCTTGCAGCAAGTATCCTTCTTCGTCTTGGTGTCAAGAATGTCTTTAATTTACTCGGCGGGATCACGGCTTGGAAAAAGCGAAACAAACCCCTGGTAAAGGGACCTGACGAACCGCAAACGCTTGACCTTGAGATAATCAAGTTGCAAACTGGCGGGCAAACTGCAGCTGCAGTGCACGGAGGGAAATCAAAAAGATGAAAGTGACAGCTTTCATTTTATCCTGCGCCATGCTGGCGGTTCCAGTAGCGGCATTTGCGCAATCTCCTGATGCGGTAATGACGACTGGCGGCACGTGGTCACCGTATTTGGTGGGTGCATTAATTGGAATTTTGAGCTGGTGTACTTTCTATTTTTCTGAGCAGAAAATCGGTGCCTCTTCTTTCTATGCGACCGTCGCTGGCTTTATTGGAAAGTTTATAGCGCCAAAGCACACCATGAAACTGGCGTACTATGAGGAAAAACCTCCAGAGTTGAATTGGGAATTTGTATTTGTCTCTGCCACCATTCTAGGAGCGGTTCTGGCTGCCACCACTGGCGGTGAATTTGGTTTGCGAGGGATGCCACTGATGTGGACTCAACGTCATGGTGATGAGAGCTTCGTTCTCTATGCTGCCGTCAGCTTGTTAGGCGGGGCTCTTATGGCTTTCGGTGCGCGTCTAGCCGGTGGCTGCACGAGCGGGCATGGCATCAGCGGAACGTTGCAACTGAGCGTTTCCTCGTGGATCACTACCGTGTTTATTTTCGTCGGCGGAGCACTGTTTGTCAGGTTGTTGTACTAAAAGGCTTTAAAAGTGGAAAAGAAATCAGAAAATTCACAAAAACTCATACAAGCCGTTATTTTTGGTTCGGTCTTTGGCTTTCTTCTTCAGAAGGGCGGCGTTGGTAAATACCACGTGTTGGAGGGCCAATTATTGTTTCAAGATTTTACTGTCGTTAGAGTAATGCTAACGGCTGTTTTGGTTGGCATGATTGGAATTTACTTCCTGCATAAGAAAGCCGATATTAAAATGCACATCGTGCCGACGAAGATCGGCTCGAATATTCTGGGAGGATTGATGTTTGGCTCCGGATTCGCGTTTTCTGGTTATTGCCCCGGTACGGGCGCCGTGGCGCTCGGGCAAGGTGACGTACTAGCGACTTTATGCCTGGTTGGCCTGGTTGTAGGTTCATACATTTACGCGGAAGCGTCTCGCTACCTGAAGAAAACTATTGATAAGTGGGGAGCACATGGGAAGCTAACTCTACCAGCTCTGTTGCACGTAAAAACTGGTTCGGTTGTAGCAATTTTTACAGTGCTGTTGACGGGGATTCTTGTGGCGCTGGCAAAAATAGCGCCTTGAAAGGCAAAAATGGCGCATTGAATGGGCTTCTGAATCTCTGTTTTTATCAAACTTTGAATTCGTGAATTCACAATTTGCGCACCAGATATGGTGTCACACTCTTAAGACCTCCTTAAAATCGGCGTCTTTGAGCTCTGATGTGCTATAATAGAAACATAGAGACAAATCGAACTCGTCCCGCAACTATAAATGCGGGGCGAACTCAACACACCTAGGAGGTGATCGTTTTCACTATCAAGGTTTCGTCATTACTTGCAGCATTGTTGGCGACTTTGTTTGCGGCTTTGCTCTATGTCGCACAGCTGCATGAAGAGCAAATTATAGAAATTAGATCCGAACGAACAGTCGGATACGAAGCGCCCTGGATTCACCCAAGAGAATTGTAAGGCGCCGGGCACAATTTGGCCGGTGGTCACTGTCTATGGTGGCGCTAGCGACGGAGGTGGAGGACTTTGTAATCACCTCGGTCTCATCTTGGAACAGGAGGTTTTATGGATAGATTTACACAGAGAACATTTAGACATCACGACGTACAAGCATCGTGGGAGCGTATGTCAAAACAGGTTTCACTCGCATTTACAGGAGGTAACAGAATGAAAGGATTTTTCTTGATTAGGTATTTACTGGCAGGCAGCTCAGTGCGGCGTGTTCGCAATCTGTACCGTCTTGCCAAGCACTCGAGCAGTAAAATCCGGCAGCATGTAGCAGAAAATTCTGTCTGCCCCGTCGGATTGCTAGCCCTTCTTTCAACCGATGAATATCCGGAAGTTCGCATGGCGGTGGCACTAAACAGAAATACTGATCTTGAGACTTTGATGTTCTTGAGCAAGGATGAAAGTCCCGACGTCCGTTTCAGAATTGCGTCGGCCAGCTACATGTTTCTTCCGGTTCTAGAAGCGCTGACGGCAGACGATAACCCATATGTAAGTGCAAGAGCCAGGCGAACACTATCCCGATTGTGCTCCAAAAATATGGAGGCAACCAACAAATGGAAAAAATAAAGTTAGATGCATTATAGTTCTCGTTGCACGAGTACTGGGCATTCGAGACTGGTCAAATCAAAATGGCGATGTCCCGCGTGAAAACGCCGCCCGGTGTAGCTTTGCTCCACTTTTAAGCTTGATTTCAAGTTACTCGATGATTGTCGGCCGGCACCGGAGGTGATGGTGTGACACAATAGCGGCGTGCTTCATTTTTTGGAGCCGCCAAAGGAGGTTCAATGAGAATCCTAATTGCAGTAGATTTTGGATTGTATGGGAAAGCGCAAATAGAAATGATGCGCAAGCTGGGTTGTAACAAGGACACGCGACTAAAAGTGTTGCACGTTATTGAACCACTGTGCTGGGAGCTTCAAACCGGCTATCCGGCTACCATGAAATTGTCAGACACGGTCATTAATGACTTCCGAGACTCAGCCACAAAGCTTATACAGGACGTCGCTGGCCAACTTAAAGAAGCCTGTTCAGCCGAAGTCATAGATACGGAAATTCGAGAAGGAAATATCTCGAATGAGATACTCGCTGCAGCGGAGTCGTTTGATGCTGATTTGCTGATTGTAGGCAGTCATGGGAAATCCGGAATTGCGCGGTTTCTTCTTGGTAGTTCGTCTCTCTCTGTCTCGACACACGCGAAATGCTCGGTGCTCATTGCGCGTCTTGATGAAGTTCTGACGTGATCAATCGTATCTAAGAGGGAAAAAATTGCACACAGAAGAACAAACGAAACCTAAACTGACTGGTAAAAGAATAGCGGGCGATTTGGTTGGTGGACTGCTCGCGGCCATCATCGCGCTTCCCCTGGCCCTTGCATTTGGTGTCGCTTCAGGATTAGGAGCGACTGCAGGGCTATATGGTGCAATTGCATGCGGAATTATTGCCGCCGCATCTGGTGGCGCTCCCGGAATGGTTTCCGGACCCACCGGACCGGTAACTGTGATGGTTGCCGCGTTGGCATCTCAATTTCCGGGCGCGCCGCAGATGGTTCTTGCTGCTGCAATAGCGGCCGGTGTTTTTCAGATTATTCTTGGCCAGCTGAAGGCAGGGCAACTGATTCAGTATATTCCGCATCCAGTGGTTTCGGGCTTCATGACTGTTTCTGGCAAACTAAAAGTGTGCCAGTTTGGCAAGAATGGCAGCCGAAAAGTTTGCCACTTGTCAGCCGGAACATTTAATCCAAATTCTCAGTTTTAAATTTAGACAAAACAAAAGCTGGAGGCT
>Ga0163154_10000802_pt1 | contig 48897 bp, 39 predicted proteins | sample OliLakLV19MP9P1_FD_148649 | JGI IMG/M metagenome (GOLD analysis project Ga0163154, IMG submission 148649) | Freshwater microbial mat bacterial communities from Lake Vanda, McMurdo Dry Valleys, Antarctica - Oligotrophic Lake LV.19.MP9.P1 | ecosystem: Environmental > Aquatic > Freshwater > Lake >...
ACACGTATCGTGCCGAAGGAATTGTGGAAGGCAAAGCAGAAGTAGCCTTGAATGCTATAAAGGAGGGCTTTTCTGATGAAGTAGTACAAAAAATAACTAAACTTCCGTTAGCGGAAATAGCCCAAATCCGAAAAGAAAACAATCTGTAAGGGCAGCACTAAAAAATAATCTACCCATTTTCAGACTAAAAGTTTGTACTACAAAAAACGATTTAATGCCTGTAGAACAGACTTTCAGTCTGTTTTGGGTACGTTATTTTTTATGTAGTCCCTTACTTATTAGACTTCTTGCGAAAGTCCTTTTCCTATCTCCAAATTGGAGAGAGGGTAGATGTAATGTCTTCAGAAAGACTTTCGCGAGAAGTCTATTTTTGAACGTATATTTGCAATCAAAAAAAAAACGATATGCACCTCGCGCTTTTAGATTGGGCTATAATCATAGCTTACCTACTTCTTTCGCTCATCATTGGGCTATACTATACACGGCAAGCCGAAAAAAGTACCAAAGATTATTTTTTGGGTGGTAGGCAAATCTCATGGTGGCTTGCAGGTACATCTATGGTGGCTACTACTTTCGCTGCCGATACGCCATTGCTCATTACCGAACTCGTAGCCACACAAGGCATTAGTGGTAATTGGCTTTGGTGGAACGGACTCATAGGCGGCATGGTAGCAACCTTCTTTTTTGCGCGTTATTGGCACAAAGCAAATATTTTGACTGATGTGGAATTGACCGAATTGCGTTATGCAGGCAAGGAGGCAAGTTGGTTGAGGGGGTTTAAAGCGATTTACTTAGGCATATTCATGAACGGTGTGATTATCGCTTGGGTAAATGTGGCACTTGGAGCTATCTTGCATATTTTTTTAGGTATTCCAAAAGAGCATTTATTGTATTATTATGCGCTTGCTATGCTATTTGTGGTGGTTTACACGAGTCTTTCAGGATTAACGGGAGTAGCTGTAACAGACGCTGTCCAATTCGTGATAGCCATGACGGGTTGCATCATTTTGGCTTATTTAGTGGTTAGTTCTGAAAAAATAGGCGGATTGCAAGGCTTGGTGAAAAAACTCCCTTCAGAAAGTTTGCAGTTTTTCCCTCAAATTACTACAAATACTGTAGCTCAAGGTGCGGCTACGCTGGGCATAAGCCTCGCCACTTTTTTTAGTTTTGTAGCCGTACAGTGGTGGGCAAGTTGGTATCCAGGGAGCGAGCCGGGCGGAGGCGGTTATATTGCTCAACGCATGATGAGTACCCCAAAACCGCAAGATGCTGTAAAAGCTACTTTATTGTTCCAATTAGCGCATCACGCGCTGCGCCCTTGGGCATGGATACTCGTAGGGCTTGCCTCTATTGTCTTATATCCCGAACTTTCTGCTGAAGATAAAAAATTGGGTTATGTAATGGCTATGAAAGAGTTTTTGCCTGATGGATTGCGTGGCATGCTGTTGGTGGCATTTTTGGCGGCCTATATGAGTACCATTGCTACCCAATTTAATTGGGGGTGCAGTTACGTTATCAATGATTTTTATCAACGTTTTATTCACCCTACGGCTTCACAAAAGCAACTCATACAAGCCTCTCGCCTTACTACTTTATTGCTAATGATAGTGGGATTGGTTATTACTTCGCGCTTGACTACTATGGAAGGCGCGTTCAAGTTTATGATTGCGGCAAGTGCAGGACTTGGCGGCGTATTGATTTTGCGTTGGTATTGGTGGCGTATCAATGCGTGGAGCGAGATAACAGCGACCCTTGTGCCGTTTATCGTTTTGCCTTTCGCTTCTAAAAACTTCGCGATGCCTTACCTGCCCAATTTTCATTTGGGGCTTACAGAGCCTTATGATTTTTTCTTTATTGTTGGTATAACTACTGTAGCTTGGGTGCTTGTTACTTTTCTTACTGCCCCAACAGATGATAAAACATTGGAACGTTTTGTAACACAAATAGAGCCTACGTGGGGCTGGCAGGTTGTTTACAAGCGGCTGGGCAGGCAAGCTCCACCTGCTAAATTCGGCATGTTGTTTGGAGCTGTATTGAGTGGTATGTGTTTGATATATGGCTTTTTATTTTTGGTGGGAGCATTGTTATTAGGGCAGACTTGGTGGGTTTACGCGCTTATGTTTCTATCAGGTTTGATAAGCATGTCGTTTGTATTGCGCAAAATGTAACGATATAAAAATAACGGCAACGAGTTTAACTTGCTGCCGTTATTTTCCTCTCGTTAGGTCTTTCACAATAAGTCTATTGTATTCTTGTAATTTTCCTTGTGATTTTAAGTTTTTTGGCTACATCTCCTGAGAGTTTTAGGAGTTCTTTAGCGGTATTGAAGTCCATTTTAGGTTTGCCGTCTGAATTTTCTTCATCGCCTGTTTTTACGTTTTTCTCAAAGAGTTTGCTTATTTTGGCAAGTTCTGCTTTGGCGGGTTTTAGTGCGGCACAAGTTTGGGCAAGCTTGCCTACCTCCATAGCGCGGTCGCGTTGTTCGGCTATCTTGCCTACGAAACCTGAAGTAACCTGCTCGGTCATCAGGCGGTTATAAAAGCTAACAGTAGAAATCCACTCTGCAAAGCTAAACGCGCCTTCGCTAAGTACAGGATATTCTGCGGTAACACAAGTTTGGACAGTTTTGTCAAACTCACCTTCAGCTTTTGTGGGGCGGTTATTGGGGTGATAAGTTGTTTGAGCAGTAGCAAAAGAAGCTATGCCAACGCAAAACAAAAAGGATAAGATTATTCGGTGCATATTTTTAAATTTTAAAAAACTTGCACAAAAATAAGCATAACTATCAAAATTAAAAATAGATAAGCTAAAAAACATGTATATTTGCGTTTAAGAACTGTTAAAATCATTCAACATGCGTATTTTGTTTTTTATTCTTCTTTTTCATGGTGCAATAGGCGCACATGCACAAGGGTTTTGTCAAATAAAAATTCCGAGCAACACAGAAGTCGTACGCAAAAGCCCTATAGCTGAACGACATGGCAGTGGGAAAACGTACTGGATTTGTGGGAACACACGGGTTACTTTTCGGACAGGCAACGCCACCATATTCGTAGAAGCAGGCTGCAATGTTTCGCTTAATGATGGTGATTTTACTGTATATGCCAAAAACGGTGCGAGCATTTATGAAGGTTCACGTTGCCGGCTTACTATTATTCGCGAGCCTGAAGCACGTATAAATGGCGGTAGTGTGGTTTCACAAGGCACAGACAGGGTTGAAGCTCGGAAACAATTTGGGCATATTTGTCCAGTTTTGAATTATGACTACAGCGAAGCACCTGATGGCTTGTGTCCAAAACTCCCCATGCGCGAAATGCCTGAACCAGTGGCGGTAGTAATCAATACACCAAAAGAAATAGGCAATACTTATATAGAAACGCCTCGAAATCCTGACTTGCCTGATGAGCCACACACAAACGAAACACGCCATATCTTGCCTGCCAACACCGAAATCATCAACCAAAACAAGAACGCTTATGAGTCCAACCGAGTGTTTTGGGTATGCAAGGGCGTTACTTGTTGGATAAATGGCGACAACAACAAAATATATGCAGAGCAAGGCGCGAAAATAACCATTTCGGGCAACCGCAACACTATCATGATAAAAGCAGGCGTTGGGCTAAATTTGGGCAATGGCGGAGGCAATGAAGTAATTTATCGAGAAGACACAGATTTGAAAAGCAACCGTAGCAAAAAGACAAAATTTACCAAAATGCAAAGCATAGAATTCCAAAGCTCTGCCGTAAGTGGTGGTTGTCGTTAAGGAGCTGCTCTCAAATTACTCGTGCTGTAGCATCTCCTGTCGCTTTAGCACCGCACACAAGCATAAAGAGATTCTTACAAAAGTCCGCTATATCCAAGTACGGATAGCATTGCGCAACCTCACTTTTTTGTAAAGTTGTACATCTTCTCTTTGCAAAAACTGCTTGTCTATAAAGGCTAATATTTTTTTTGAGTCGTTGTGTTTGCGTTTTACGTACAGTTCTTCGGCAGTTTGCAATAAGTAATAATGCAATAATTGTTGGGCTAATGTCGCATCTATAGGTGGAAAATCATTTAACTCAAAGTCAGGTTTATGGGCGTAATGCTGGCGCATAAACTCCGCTATGGCTTCGCATTTATAAAATGTTGCCAAGCCCAAAAAGAGGCTATTGCGCTCTATTTCGAAATAGTCTTGTTGCGATATGGTTTTAGAATTATCGTGGTGGCGAAAATTAACCAATATGTTGTCTATTTTTACAATACCCTCGAGCCCAAAGTAGAGTAAATATTTTACCCACCAATCTCTATCCATGAGATAGTTAAAGCGCACGTCAGGCATACCCATTTTTTCTACGGCTTGTCGGCTAAAGAAAGTTTCGGGTTGGTCTATACGCGCCCAACCTATTGTTTTGGCGAGGTTTTCGGGATATACGTCTGTACCATTTGAGTAATAGAGGGTTTCTTCGCCTTTAAAAATCCTACTTCTTCCACACACTACCCTTGCCTGCGTCTGCATAAAAGTTTCTGCAACTTTGAACAAAGCGTCAGGTTCATAATAATCGTCAGAGTTTAACCAATTTATGATATCGCCTGTGGTTCGTTTTAGTCCTTTGTTGATAGCGTCTGTTTGTCCTTTGTCGGGTGTGCTTTCCCAGTAGGCAAGGTGCGCGGCGTGTTTTTCGATGATTTGGGCAGAATTATCCTTGCTACCTCCATCAAAAATCATGTATTCGAGGTTGGGGTATTGTTGGCTCAAAACCGATTCTATCGTTTGTTCAAGATAAGATGCTTGGTTATAAGATGGTGTGATGATGGTTATTTTAGGATATTGCATGCTATATAAAGTTGAATGCAAAGATACTAAAATTGATGAGAGTACGCAAAATTTAATAGACTTCTTGCGAAAGTGTTTCTTAATACCTCACACTCCAGAGCTGTTAAGTTCTCGGTTTAACCCTCCTTTCATCCGCCCTAAAAAGGGTGTGAGGGATAAACTACCTGTAATTAACCATTAAAAAGCTGGTAAACAGTGATTTGACTATCCCACTCTTTTTTAGGGAGCAGGGGGTTAAACCAAGAACTGTTGTCTAACCGAGAACTTAACAGCTCTGCCTCACACCCTGCCCTCTCTCCAGTTTGGAAGTAGGAAAAAGGACTTTCTCAAGAAGTTTCATATCGTGTAACAAAAAAATTATATCAAAATATATACAGTTTAACCACATTTGTTAAAAATTGTTAATACGTATAGCAATCGTACACTTTTGGATTTAAAAGTGTACGTTTATGATACACTTTTTCTGTATGTTTTTTATAAGTATTTGATTATCAGTTATTTGTATTTATTGGCATGGCGTTTGCAAATGTATATAACAAACCAAACCATATAACCAATGGAAAGCCTGAAATTAGATAGCACCCAAAATCGTAATTTGAACTTTATCAAGTTCTTTTGTATGGGACTGCTGATTTTGTGGGGAGTACAATTTTTTGCCACTTCGCAAACGCCTGACTTAAAAGCGAGGGAAGAAACGGAGAACTCTATAAAACTTTGCGAGGAAAACACTAAAGACAAACCTTGCCCCAAAACAAACCAAACCATATAACCTTTTCAATAAAAACCTTATGATAATTAAACTGTTTAGTTTGAAAGTTCATAAGGTTTATTTTTCAAAACTCGACCCAAAATGTTGTTCAAAAAAATAGCGCATCCATTTTTATTTATTTTATTCCTCACGGCAGCAAGTGCATTTTCTCATGCACAAAGTCTCAGCATTGCAGGTAGTCTTGTTGAAACTAACAAAGAGCCCGCGCCCTTTGTAGCCGTCGCCTTGATGCGCAGTGCTGATTCTACATTGGCAAAAGCAGTAGTAACAAGCGACAACGGCGCGTTCGTATTCAATGGATTGAACGTGGGTAAATATTATATCACGGCTTCCTATATTGGATTCAAAAACTTCAAATCCAATGCTATTCAGCTTGAAGACAAAAACATCGAATTAGCTCCTTTCGTGTTCGAAAAACAAACTGCCGAACTCGCAGAAGTAACAATGGTGGCACAAAAACAACTTGTAGAAGTATTGGCTGACAAAACAGTTTTTAATGTGCAAGGCACTTTAAACGCTACAGGTACAAACGGGTTTGAGCTTTTGCGCAAAGCACCGGGCGTGGTAGTAGATAACAACGACAACCTTATTGTAGAAGGCAAAAACGGCGTGCAAATATTTATTGACGGCAAACTTTCAGTACTCACAGGGCAAGACCTTGCAAACTACCTGAAGACTGTGCAATCGGCTGATATTGAAGCTATTGAAATCATTACGCAACCCTCCTCTAAATATGATGCCGCAGGCACAGCAGGTATCATCAATATAAAATTTAAAAGAAACAAAAATTTGGGGACAAACGGCTCGGTAGGAGTTGGCTATGCGTATGGCAAATATAGCAAATACAACAGCTCACTTTCTTTGAATAACAGAAGCAAACACTTCAACGTTTTTACGAATTATAGCAATCGCGCAGGCAAGTCTTGGAATTACATGAACTTGAACCGCACCCAACAAAACACCTTATATGCTTTGCATTCCGATAACGTAAACGACGACCAAAACCATAACCTAAAAGCAGGTCTTGATTTCTTCGCCTCCAGAAAAAGTACTTTTGGCGCTATTGTAAGCGGCAATTTTAGTGAAAGCGATTCGCGCAATACCTCGCGTACACCTATCACAGACCTTGCTACCAACAGCACAAACAGAGTTTTGGTGGCGCAAAGCAACGCACTCATGAACTTTTCGAACCTCACAAGTAATTTGAATTATAGATTTGCAGATACATTGGGGCATACTTTAAACATTGACATTGACGCAGGCAAGTACACCAACAAACGCTATAATGACCAACCTAACACGTATTATAACGGCGATGAAAGTACAATCTTAGGCGTTTCTAACTTTTATATGGAAACACCCATAACCATCAAAATAATGAGCATGAAGGCTGATTATGAACAAAAACTATTGGGTGGAAAATTAGGCATAGGCTTCAAAACTTCATGGGTGAATACAGATAACACTTTCAATTTTTATAAAGAAGAAGGCGGAACACGCCTGCTCGACAATACGCGAAGCAATAACTTCGTGTACAAAGAAAATGTAAACGGCGTTTATTTTAACTACAACAAAAAGTGGGGGAAAACAAATCTACAGTTCGGAGTACGTGCCGAACAGACTATATCCGACGGGCAACTCACAAGCGCACAAGCCAATAATGAAAGCCGTGTGCAACGCAATTACACGAATGTTTTCCCAAGCGCAGGCTTTACATACAATGCAAACAAAGACAATGCGCTTGCAATTAATTATAGCAAACGTATAGAGCGCCCTAATTATCAAACACTTAACCCGTTTCAAAGACAAATAGATGAACTGTCTTTCCGCAAAGGCAATGCGTACCTACAGCCACAATATGTGCATAATGTTAAAGTTTCGCACACTTATAAATACACGCTTACGACTGCATTGAGCTATAGCTTTATACAAGACTTCTTTGCACAAGTTTCCGATGTACTGCCTGAAGGGAGAAGTTTTATCATGGAAAGAAACATTGCTACTCAAGAAGTTTGGAATTTGAGCATAACGTATCCTTTCAATGTAGCCAAATGGTGGAGCGTGTATGGAAGTGTGAATATTTCACGCAGTGCCTTCAAAGGGAAAAATGAGGGCTTCAAAGCTATATCACAAAATAGTTTGAACTTTTATGGACAAAATACCTTTACCTTGCCTGCCGGCTTGAAGTTGGAAGTTTCAGGTTGGTTCAATTCCCCCTCTGTTTGGGGAGGCACTTACCTTACCAAAAGCTTGGGTTCGTTTGATTTAGCCTTGCAAAAGACCTTCTTAAAAGATAGACTTTCTGTGCGCCTTGCAGGAAGTGATATATTCTTCACTTCGCCATGGAGAGGCGACATGCAGTTTGGCGACCTGAAAATACAAGGTGGCGGAGGCTGGGAAAGCAGGCAAGTGCGTTTGAATCTTACCTACAATTTTGGTGGAAAAGATGTAAACGGCGCACGTAAACGCAACACAGGTATTGATGAAGAAAACAATAGATTGGGCGGTAGTTAGTTACTACTTGCACACACAGAAACAACTTTGCTTATGTTAGATTGGTCGAATACGGCGAGTACTTTGTGCTTGCCGTATTTTTTGATTTATAAAACCTAAACTTACTATTCGCATGTGTTTCAAAAAAAATGCACTACATTTGCAATGTTATAATCTTCATAACATTTTGTTGAGCTATGCAAAAAAAAATGATGTTGTTCGTGCTATGTTTTTTTTTGGAGATAGTGTATCTATATGCACAATCGCCTGCCAAAACACCGCACAGCCTCGACCCTTCTAAAAAACTATCTCAATACATTCTTGAGCATTGGGATACTGAAAGAGGGCTGATTTCCAACAATGTACGGCGTATGTTACAAACTCAAGATGGCTTCTTGTGGCTTGGCGGTTTCGGTGGGCTTACGCGCTTCGACGGCGTTCGGTTCACTACATTCAATAAACGGGCGTATGATATTTTTAAAACGAATTCTGTTTTCACTTTAGCAGAAAGTGCTGACAATGCACTGTGGGTGGCTACTGAAGGCAGCGGTTTATTGGCTTATGACAAAGGGCAATTTAAGGCTTTAGGTGACGATAAACTATTTGTTACGGCTTTTTTTGCCGAGTCAAAAGATAAACTTTGGGTAGGCACGCGCAATTCAGGGCTATTCAGCCTTGAAAAAGGCATTTTGCAAGCCTTAGATCACAAAGAACTCACCAAAACTTCTGTTTTTTGTATCCGCCCTGATGCAAAAGGGCGTTTGTGGTTTGGGACAGACAACAAAGGCATCACGTATTTGGAAGATGGCAAATTCACATCTATAGGCAAGGAGGCAGGTTTGCCAACAGGCAATGTGGTCGAAATTTTTCACCATTCAAGCGGTGAGATGTGGGTAGGCACTACTGAAGGGTTGGCTATCGGGGACGGCAAGCAGTTCAGACTTGTTTCCCAATTCAACAAATCTATTGTCTATAAAATCATACAAGATGCATCAGGCAGTATTTGGCTAGCCACTTCCAATGGCTTATACAGAAAAAATGCTTTTTCCAATGAATATGAACGCCTCGAACAAGACTCACGTGTTACAAATGTGCAGGATATTTTGATGGACCATGAGGGAAGCCTGTGGATAGCTACTTATAGAAGCGGGCTATTCCGTTTGAAAGACGGCAAGTTTACCAATTATACCAATCAAGACGGACTTGCCTCCCCATCTGTAGGCTCTGTATGCCAAATAGCACCCAACAAAATGTTGGTAGGCATGAACAATGGCAAAATAAACACCATAGAAAACGGTAAGGTTAGCCTCTTCCCACTCAAAACTGCCTTGCCTGAAATTCGCGTCTTCAATATCTTGCAAGACAAACAACAAAATATTTGGATAAGCACTTTCGAAGGATTGGTAAGACAAGACGCAAACGGCATAGAAACACACTTTACACGAAAAAACGGCTTGCCCGAAAATGTAGTGCGCCTTGCCTACCAAGACAGCAAAGGCAATCTCTGGTTTGGCACACGTGCTTCTGGTTTATTGCTTTGGCAAAAAGGCGATAAGTTTAAAATAATCGATAAAAAAGCAGGACTTAGTTCGAATTTTATCATGTCTATCAAAGAAGATAGGCAAGGAAATTTGCTTATCGGTACAAATGATGGCGGACTGAATATCATAGATGACACAGGTAAAATAACCATATACGACACCAAAAAAGGCTTATCAGGCAATTTAGTATTCAATACTTACACTGACGAAGACAACATTACTTGGATAGTCGGTAGCGGAGGTATTAGCCGTATGGAGGCAGGCAAGTTCGTTTATTATACAAGCCGAGAAGGCATGATGAACGACACGCCATTTGATTTTATAGCAGACAAAATGGGCGGCATCTGGCTACCAACAAGCGACGGAATCATCAGGGTACAGAAAGCAAAATTGAACGACTATGCAAAAGGTAAAATCAAAGCCACTGAAATAGGCTGGATAGAATATGACAGGCATGACGGTATGAAAAACGAGGACTGCACAGGTGCAGCTCATTCGCTTTGTGCCGCAGATGGCACTATTTGGATACCCACCAATGGCGGCGTAGTAGTCGTGAATCCAAACAACATGCCGCTCAACCACCTCAAGCCCCAAATCAGTATCAATGCTGTATATGTAGATTTGAATGTGATAGACATACATAAGAATATCCGCCTCACGCATACCCAAAAGCGAGTCGTATTCGATTATAGCGCACTCAGTCTGATAGCTTCTGCAAAAGTCCGTTTCAAATATAAATTGGAGGGTTTTGATGCAGAGTGGCAAGATGCAGGCAATAATCACCAAGCTACTTATACGAACTTGCCTACAGGCAAGTACAAGTTTAAAGTAATCGCTTGTAACAATGATGGCGTATGGAACTACGAAGGCGCAAGCATAGACTTCGAAAGAATAGCGCACTTTACAGAAACGAAATGGTTTGCCGTTTTGGTAGTATGCCTGCTGATATTTATCGCCGTGTCATTTGTGGTCTCGTTTTATCGCTGGCGTATCAATTTGATAGAAAAAAGAAAACAGCAATTAGAAATTTTAGTGGAGCAAAAAACAGCAGAAATCTCCATGCAAAACGAAATACTTACCCAAAAATCAATCGAAATAACCGCCAAAAATACTGAACTCCAAAAACGAAACGAGAACATTCACAATAGCATGAACTATGCAAAACGCATACAAGATGCTATGCTGCCTACAATGGAGGAAATCATGCGCATTTTGCCCAACTCTTTTGTTATATTTGAGCCAAAAGACATTGTAAGCGGTGATTTTTATTGGATTACTATGCTTGAGCCACGCCCTATTTATCAAGAAATGTCAGCCATTGGACGAAATAATATGGCATTCCAAGGCTTCACGCACCGCAAAATAGTAGTAGGCGCAGTAGATTGCACAGGGCATGGCATACCGGGTGCCTTGATGAGCATGATAGGCAATGAATTGTTGCATGAAATTATCAATGCCCGCCAAATAACCGAAGTCGAAAAAATACTAAATGAACTCCACAAAAGCGTTACGCGCTCGCTCCGCCAACGCGATAACTCAAACCGAGATGGCATGGACATTTCACTCTGTATGATAGACCTTACAACCAACATGCTTGAATACGCAGGCGCGAAAAGCCCTTTGTATTATATCCAAGACGGCACATTGGAAGAAATACGCGGCACAAAAATGTCAATCGGAGGTTATTACAAAGAATTGGAGGCAGAACGCGCCTTCTCCAAAACGGTAATTCCTATCGATAAACCCACTTATTGCTACATGCTTTCTGATGGATTGCAAGACCAATTTGGCTCGACCGACCGCAAAAAATTCTCCCGACAACGTATCCGTGAACTCCTTGTAAATATTCATCAAAAAGATTTTGAAATACAAAAAGCCATCGTCAAACGTTCTCTAAACGACTGGTGCGGAGCAGAAGAACAAGTAGATGATATTTTGGTAATAGGCTTTAAAATAATACCACAAAAAAGTCATCTTATCGTACAATCCGAAGATGCTATCAAAAAGAGCCTGCCCTCACAATCACAATGGTTAGACAATTTGTAAACAACTAAAAACGTAACCCTTTTATACACTTTTATATGAAATTCAAATACTCCATTTCATGTATTGCCTTGTTAGCCTGCCTAAGCAGTTGCAAAATACAAGAGGAAATCCAATTCAATAAAGACTTGTCAGGCAAAATGACCTATAATTTGGATATGAGCATGATGCGTAATCTCTCAACGCAAATGAACTCAATCGAAAAAAAACCCGACTCATTAGGCTTGCCTGCCGTACCACCAAAAGATAGTGAAAACATGTTGGGCAAATTGGACTCGCTCATAAACTCGCCTGCCTTCGAGAAATTAGCCGAAATCAAAGGCATAACTGATACAAAAGCCAGTATGACTGACGGCAAAATAAACATCTCTTTTAGTTTTAAAGACCTTGTCGCACTCAATAAAGCCTACAACGTTATCAATGCGCAAAATCCTATGAACATGACTATGGGCGCAGGCAAGGGCGAGTTTAAGCTGGGTGAAACGCCCAACAATCTCGAACCCAATACCCAAAATACACCCGATCACGCCTATTTCGTACAAAAAGGAGCCTACCTCGTCTTTACACACCCAAGCAAAGGAGGAGGCATTATTCCGAAAGACAAAAAAAAGGAACCAACGCAACAAGGCATGGAGCAAATGAGCGCGGCTATGTATGAATGTCAAACCAACCTCGTCTTTGATAAAAAGGTCAAAAGCATAAAGGCACAAAACATGACTGCCACTCAAGATGGCAACAAAATAACCATCAAAGGAACAATGCAAGACATGCTGAAAGAGGGTGCTGAATTAAAAATAAAACTAAAATAATTGATGAAATACGAACTTTATGCCAACCTGATAGGGTTGGGCTTCTTTGTGATGGGATTTATTGTATCACAACCTTTGTTGGTTATAGCAGGCTTGGGAATAGCTATAGTTGGCATCGTATACAATCTTTTTAAAACTTTGCGGGGCTATTTTAAAGCTGTCTTTGCAAGAGAAAAGCCATCTGAGCAATTTTCTTTAGTAACCATTTTGGCTACTTTGGCACATACTTTTGCGATGCTTGGACTTACAACAAAGTTCACGTTTTGGGCAGGCAATCCGCAAATTATGCGTGCAGCAGTGTCATTTTATGTGCCTGTCTTGGTTATTTTGCTTATCCAAATAAGAGTTACTGCTACAGTACAAACGTTTCAACACTACATGAATATGCTCATCAATGCCTTGATTGTATTGGCGATAACGTTTCTTTTTTTTCTTACTCCCGAAAAAAAATTGGCACAACATTTCTACACCTCACAACCTGAAAAATTAAAAAATTTATTGCTCGAAATCGAAAAAAGAACGCCTCCAAAGATACTTAAAAAGAAGCAATAACAGCTAAAATACACGTTATCCAAAAACGTGTATTTTTCACAGCATTAGAAAAACGTGTGTTTTTAGCAAAATCACCGTATATTTGCTAAAAATATAAATATATGAAAATTCCTGCTTATATTGTTGATGCTTTTACGAATACATCTTTTAAAGGCAATCCTGCTGGCGTGTGTTTATTGGAACGTCCTATCACGCTAGAAATGATGCAAGCTGTTGGTGCTGAATTTAATTTATCAGAAACTGCCTTTTTATGGCAGGCAGGCAAGGACAATAAAACGTTTTGCATCAGGTATTTCACACCACAAGTAGAAGTACCTTTTTGTGGGCATGCTACGCTTGCTGCTGCCAAAGTATTGCAAGACATTTATGCGTTTCGCGAGTTGCAACTCCTTACAAATGAAGAACTTACTATAGCTGTATCGTTTGAAGGAAAAAAAATAAAAATGCTTTTCCCAAATCATCAACAGGTTTTATACGACGAAACAGCTATTTTGTACAAAGGTTTGGGCATACAAGACGCGCTTTATACAGGTTATGCAGAAGCATTGAATATGGTGATGATAGAAGTAGCAGACGAAGCGCAAGTCTTGGCATTGCAACCCAATTTTGCCACGCTTTTAGAAGACAAAAGTGCCGTGAAAATGGTAGTCGTAACTGCAAAAGCCACACAACCGCCTTACGACTTTGTTTCTCGCTGTTTTTGCCCTTGGCTGGGTATTCAAGAAGACCCTGTTACAGGCGCAGCGCATATTGTGCTGGCGCGTTATTGGCAGGCAAAATTAGCAAAAAGCCACCTCCATGCGTATCAGGCTTCACAAAGAGGCGGCAATATGTGGATTGAAATGATAAGCGAAACGCAAATTTTGGTAACAGGCGAGGCCGTTATTGTATTGCGCGGAGAGATGGAGATATAAAGAAAGCCTTAAGCCTTTTGCATTTGCTCCCACTCAGGTAGTTTATACAAAAATGCGGCTAAATAAAACGCGCCAATCCCTGCCGAAACGTGCCAAAGCCAATGCCCACCCATATAAAAGTATTGCAAAAGCCATGTTTCTTTATCCACAGTTCGAAATACAAGTGCCATTACAAACCAACCCATCGCTATCAAGAGCAGCCAAGCACCCTGATAGCGTATGCGTTTTAAGAGCAAAAAGGCAGGCAAGAACAACGCAACACCACGCAAAAAATAAGACAAATTGATAGATGTAGGCGCATCAAATTGCCTTATAAGCCAGAAAGACGAACCTATATACAAAACCGTAAGCAAGCCTAATTGCCACCAAATAGGTAGTATTTTTTGCCAAAAGTACATCGTAAGAGCAACAAACAGCAACAAAATAGGCACAACATCAAGCAAAAGCAAAAAGTAGGAACTCCGAAAAGCATGAAACAAGGCACTCCCCAACCCACCTGCAAATAACAACGGCATGCAAGCAGTGAGAAACACATGTTCGCGGTATTTTCCACGCAATTTGTACCCCCAATACAAAACAGGTAACCAGAAAGCAAGAGAGGAAAAGGCATTCCAAGGCTCTTTCAGCCAAGCGTTTATTTGCGTTTCGGCGTACAAGCCTGCGCCATCCGCCAACTGTATTTGTAAAAGTATAAATAAGAACATGTAAAAGTATTTAGTGGGTAAAATATAAGTCTTGTATGAAAAACGCCGTTTTTGTAGGCAAGGTGGCTATTGGGAATTAAGAATGTTTATTTGGTACTCCGACAATTTTAGTGGAGCAAGGTATAAACCACATAGAAAGATGTGGCACACAGTATTTCGGGCTATGTTCTCTACGTTTCTATGTGGTTCAACACAAAATTTGTCAGAGTACCATTTATTTTATGCAAAATTAGTGTATAAATCCGAACTATGCATGATTGAGAGCATGTATCTTTGAATAGAGTAACTATTCTCCAAAACAGAAACACTTTCGCAAGAAGTCTAATAAAAATATTCGTATTATTTATTATGTTCAAATAAAAAGTATATATTTGCTTGAACATATATATTTTCCTTGATATGGGTATGAAAGTAAGTCCGATTTTCACAACCGCGCTTTGTATTTGTCTGATGAGCATAGCAAATGCCCAGACTGACACGACAAGAAACACTTTTTTTCGTATAGAGGCAGACGACGTATTAAAACTCCCTGTCCAAACGACTGAAGAAGTGAGCATAGCCTCCAATATAGTCAAAGATGCATCAAAACAACCTGCCTCTGTTACAGTCATCACACGTGAACAAATAAAATACAGTGCGGCAAGAACCGTATCCGAGCTACTTACGTTGTTTGTTCCCGGCTTTTTTGCTGTTGAAGACCAAGACGACTTGATAGCAGGGTTTCGAGGGATGGCTCCTGACAACAATTCTAAAGTATTGCTTTTGTTGAATGGTCAAAACATCAATACCGAGTTTTTTTGGGGTCCGCCTGATGCCATACTAAACGGTACAGATATGAATTATATTGAGCGCATAGAAGTCATACGCGGACCTGGCTCCGTTACTTTGGGGCAAGGCGCATTATTGGGTGTTATAAATGTAGTAACACAAAACGCTCTCAAAGAAGATAGGCAGCCACTAAAAATAGGCTTTTCAGGTGGGTTAAATGGCTATTTACAAACCAACATGTCCCTGAAATTTAATGCTAAAGGTGTAAAAAACTATACTTATATTGGTGGATTAAATTATGACGGACAGGCTTTTCGCAACGAAGGCTGGTCGGCATTACAAGGCAATCAAGGCTTTGCGGGAGGCAAGGTGTATGACATGGGGCATAGGTTGCGGCGCGCCAATAGTTTTTCTATCATCAGCAACACACAATATAAAAACCTGCAAATCAATGTATTTAAGTTTTTGCAAAAGAGAGACTTGTATAACTTTTATCGAGACAGAGAAGTATTACAACAAGACTTGTTGGGGATAAACCTTGCCTACAACACCAATATAACGCCCAAAATAACCAACCGAACTGAAGTTTCGGCTATCAATGACAACTATAGCTTGTACTCGCTTACGGGTACTATGATGGGCGGTACAGCCGAAAAGCGCCTGGGGTTAAAAACACTTTTCGCTTTTGATGATGCCATAAAAAACAACCGCCTTGCTATCGGTGTGGAGTACAGAGGCTTTCTGATGGGTAGGAAAAACAAAGAAAATAACAACTACATAGCCAATGTTATCAATACCTTCAATCCTGCTACCGCCAACGAAGAACTTACTATGTCGTACAAACGTGAGATAGGATTGATGAGCGTTTTTGCAGAAGATTTCTATAGCATTACGCCTCATTTAGAGCTATTCGCCGCATTTCGTTTCGACAAACACCCGTATTGGGGAAGCCGCATATCGCCACGCTTTGGGGCTATTTATACGCCCTTGCCTACCCTCTCCATACGTGCCTCTTATCAATCAGGGTTTCGCGGAGCAGTAGGGTTGCATTATTCAGGTGGTTACAAACGCGATGGCTTTTTACGTGCAGAGAACTATAGCAAAGTAGAGAATGCGGGTATTCCACAAGAACGCAACATCAACAGCATCATTCCTGAACGCATTGACAACATTGAGTTGGCTATCCGTTGGGATATTTTCAAATCCTTGACCTTCAATACCGTAGGTTTTTACAATACTGTTTCGAATATAATAGATGTGGGCGTGATATACAAAGACCCGCAAGTGTTCCCAATGGTCAATATCGGCTCTGATGTCGCAGGTGATTGGAATGGCTATTGGTATTTTAAAAATACGTTAGGGGCTTTTACACAAATGGGACTCGAAACGAACCTTGCCTACCACAGCAGCAAAATAAACATCAACTTAAGCAATGCCATTACAAAAGTCCAGAGTGCCACGACAGCGCAAAAAGAATCAGCTGAAAAAGCAAACAGTATGTATTTGGCTTCCAATACTCAAAACAAGTCGTTGCATTACAAAGCCTTTCCTGAAATGATTACGCGCCTGAACATTTTGCTCATGCCACTCAAAGATCTGCATTTGTCTTGCAATGTGTTGTATTATAGCAAATGGTACTCGCCTGCAGGAACTATAGCCAATGGCGGACTCATGCTCAATACTGGTATCGGCTATACATTCAATGACAGGTTTGAAATGCAATTTCTCCTAAAGAATGTAGCCAATAATACGCCCTTGTATCCTATGAATAGCAACGCGGGAGGACCCGACGTATCGCCCGGTACACCGGGTTGGGAAAACAGAAGCTTTTGGTTGAGAGGCGTTATTTCACTTGGCACAGCTACCGAACAGGGCATTAAAAATAAATAGAAACAACATAACCACAACCATGCAAAACCCTCACTGGCTCTCAAGAAGCGAACTCCTGATAGGAAGCCACGCTATACAAAAACTCCAAAATGCCCGCGTATTGATAGTAGGCATGGGAGGTGTAGGCTCATATTGCGCTGAATACATAGCCCGCGCAGGGGTAGGCAAGATGACCATAGTCGATGGTGATACTATAGAGGCAACCAACAGAAACCGACAACTCCCCGCACTCACGAGTAGCGAAGGCGAAAGCAAAGCAGGTTGGATGGCAAACCACCTTCGAGACATCAACCCCGATTTAGACCTTACGGTAGTACAAGACTATATGGTACACCAAAAACTACAGGACATCATCAACGAAAAGTACGACTATGCTGTAGATGCCATAGATACCATAACGCCCAAGCTCGCTATGATACGCATCTGTATCGAATCGGGTACGCGCCTCGTGAGTTCTATGGGTGCGGGAGGCAAGCTCGACCCCGAAAAAATACGCATAGCCAATATTTGGGAAACGTACAACTGCCGTTTTGCGCAACAAGTCCGCAAAACTATGCGTAAATGGGGCATCTCACAAGGATTTAAAACAGTATTCTCAAGCGAACTCCAACAAAAAGAAGCGTTGCAAAGAGTAGATGGGCAACGACACAAGAAATCTTATTACGGCACTATTTCCTATATCCCGTCTATGTTTGGCGCATTTTGCGCTTCGGTCGTTATCCGCGACCTCATAGCAGAAGACGTGTGAACTTAAGTTGTCATCTCATATAAAAAACACAGGCAAGCCATTTGTAGAGCCTTTGCGCACCCTGCCCACTCTTTGTTTTGGAAGAGGGCAGGGTGTGCAGTCTTAAGAAATACTTTCGCAAAAAGTCCTACGTAATAAGCTTTCACCTCTTTTTTTTTGACTGTATTGAAAAGGTAACCTATTTTTTTCATCTTTTTTTCATAAAAATAAAACTCTAAAGGAAAAGTTCCGTATAACTTCATAAGAGAAGCCTAAAGTATATGAAAATAGCCCTGCATGGCAGAAATTTTAAACCCGAAGTACAACCTTACATTGCTCAAATGCTTACGGAGCTACAGCAACGTGGAGTTGAAATGTTGGTTTCGAAAACCTTTGCAGAGTTTTTACATCCGCTTGAGTTGTTCCCATCTAATTGTACTTTGTATCATGGACAAGAAGATTTAGGAAAGCCCGATTTTTTCTTGAGCTTTGGGGGAGATGGCACTTTACTCGAAGCCGTAACCCACGTAGGCGAAAATCAAACACCTATAGTAGGTATCAATACAGGCAGGCTGGGCTTTTTGGCGAACACATCACCCAATGAACTAAGCGACATGATAGATTATCTTTATAAGGGTTACTATACATACGACGATAGAATGTTGATAAGTGTGGTTTCTGACCATGATATTTTTGAAGGTGTAAACTTTGGACTGAATGAGTTTACAATAACAAAACGCGATACGTCCTCCATGATTGTGGTACATACTTACTTAAATGGCGAATATCTAAACTCTTATTGGGCAGACGGCTTGATAATATCTACGCCAACAGGTTCAACAGGATACGCGCTTAGCTGCGGCGGCCCAGTAGTAATGCCACAGTCCAATCTGTTTATAGTCGCGCCTATAAGTCCACACAATTTAAATGTACGACCATTGATAGTTGCAGACGATAGTGTCATCTCTTTTTCTATCGAAGGCCGCAGCAAAAACTTTATGATTTCGCTTGACTCGCGCTCCAAAGTAGTAGATTCCACTGTACAAATAGCCGTTAAAAAAGAAAAATTCAAAGCGCGTCTGGTAAAATTACAAGAACACAATTTTTTAAATACCCTCCGCCATAAATTAAATTGGGGACTTGATTCAAGAAATTAATCACTACATTCTATCCATTTTTATCCAATTATTCCATTTGCTAAACAATAAAGTTGTTATATGAAAAGTTTATTAACAGGCGTTTGCTTTTTACTTTCAGTCTTGTTTCTTACAGAACAAGGCATCGCACAGTCGTTTTGGCACCAAAACCCTAAAACTAAAGACATAGGGTACTATGCAATTGATGGTGGTATAGGGGTTATGAATTACTTTGGAGATTTGAACCCTTTGACCCAATATGTATCTACTGACATCACTGCCACACGCCCCGGTATTTCTATCGGCGTGATGCGCAAGATGGGTTCACGCCTTCACATACGTGTAGGCGCAAGTTGGGGACGCTTGACAGCAAGTGATTTTAAAGCAGCAGATTCCGAACACCCACGCCACCGCTATCGTTATATGCGTAATGCACATTTTAGAAGCAATATTTACGAACTATCTGCTATTGGGTATTACGATTTGCAACCCAGCAAATTTGTGTATTACAAACGCGCCAACGCTACTCCTTACTTGGTATTGGGTATCGCAGGCTTTTATCATAACCCTATCGCTAAAACGCCAGAAGCATTTGGCAATCGCTGGGTAGCCCTCCGCTCACTTAGTACTGAAGGGCAAGGACTCACACGCAAATCAGATGGCAGTAGCTATCGCAAAAAATACTCCAACTTCCAAGTAGCCATTCCCGTTGGTGCAGGTCTGAAATTCAAATTGAATGACCGTTGGGATTTGTGGTTTGATGTATCTTATCGCATTTTATTTACAGATTATATTGATGATGTAAGTGGCAATTATGCCAACCCGAACGACTTACCAAGTGACCTCTCAAGAGCTATGGCAAACCGCACTTTAGAACTTACTGATGCCCGCAAGGGTGGAACACGCAATGTAAAAGTGTTTGAAGTAAACGGCATCGTACCTGACCAACGTGGCAATCCAACCATCAATGGTTTTGGCAACGATGGCGACAAACGCGGCGAATTAAAAAACATGGACACATATATTGTTACAAACATACACTTGAGTTATATATTGAATGTGGGTTTGAAATGCCCTAAGTTTCGATAGTCTTCTTTCTTTTTTGGGTATAGCAAAGAGATTTGTTCAAAAGCAAAACAAACCTGCAAAGTGCAGGTTTGTTTTTTTATTTACCACAGAAGAAAAAGGACTTTCACAAGAAGTCTGTTTTGGTCATTTTGCAATAAAAGGTAAAAGATACTTTTTCTTTATACGATTGTTATTGTTTTTTACCAATGCGATGCCACCTGCCATTGCACCACCACTCACAAATGAAATAATAATATATTCAGGCGCAACAAAAGCCGCAAAAGCAAGTCCAACCGCTATACCAGCAGAACTATAAAATACAATAAACCCACCTGCCAACGCGCCTATAGTACGCAAAACACTTTTGCCAAAACTAAGCCTGCGTATGCCAAGAAGCGAATTGAAATGCGCATGTGTGCCGTTGTTGAAAACTAAACTGCTATCTGTAATACGCAAAATACGCTCTTTACCATAAAATATTTTGCCATTTTTAGGCCTGCGAGGGTTGATTACAAGCGCATTGATATGATGCCTATTTTTGAGATAATAATCAAAATCGTATGCCAATAGCACCCTATCTCCAACACGAATATTGGCAGGCAAGATGCTTTTATTTATAGGCGTTTTGAAAATACCATTGCTGTCTTTAGGCGCAATACTTGTTTTGGGAACAGGCGGGTAGAATGTTTTTGCCAACAGCTGTCTTGTTGGTATATTATCCGTAGGTATGCCCATTCCTCTTGCTATTTGTTTGGCAAAACTAAGTTTCGTAATGCTTTCAAGCGCGTTTAACGGAACATGCGAGCCATCAATAAAGAACAAAGTCGAATCCGAAATACGCAAGACACGCTGTTTTGCTTGCAAGGCGTATGGTCCACGTACCGCCCCGACCAGAAGTATCGTTGTCGTTATTTTATCAGGATGTTTTACGCAATAGTCATAATTAAACGATAGTAGCACTTTATCGCCTATTTTTATCTCGCTTTCCTTGCCTGTACGTTTGTTTTGAAAACGTAATTTGTCCTTATTTTGAGCTTGTAAGCTGATACAGATGCTACAGCATAAGAGTAATAAATATATTTTTTTCATGTGGCTTAGTTTTATATGCGCAAAAATAAAATAAAAAACGCACTATTACACGCTACCATACCGAAAAAAGTGCTACTCTGACAGATTTTTGGCGGAGTAAGCTATCGACCACATAGAAAAATAGGGGATACAGCCTAAAACACTGTGTTTTCTATGTGGTTCAAAACAAAATTTGTAGGCAAGTGCTTTTCAATAATCATTAAAGCGCGGATTGACTACTGAGTTGTTGATAGAGCCAAAAGTATAACTTATCCCAAAATAGGTGTAATAATCAAAACTGCTTGGCAATTGCCTTGCACCCAACAAAACCGCTGTAGGGTCAAACACAGAAGCAGGAAGGAAAATCTGGTCTTTGATATAATTGGCATTTCCAGAAACGTTGATAGAAAAGCCTTCAAATACCCGCCAATTAAAGTCAATACCCAAGCCAACACGGTATTTGCTTGCGTCATGCAAAAACTGAAAACCCGATAAATTGGTGCGAATACTGCCCCAAGTACGTGTGAGACTCAAGGTAACATCTAATCGTTGATAAGGCAATACTTCATGCGTAAGGTCGAATATTGTAGGCTCTATGTAGTTCTGGCTTCGTATGCCTGCTTGATACAAAAAACGAAGCTGATGCTTTGTGTTCTCTGATGTCTTGAACGCATTGTATTCTAGGGCAGGCGAGATTTGATTCAATGCATGGTAGTTTCTAAATACTGAACTTTGGAATGTGTATCCTCCGCCTACTGACCAATGCTCACCTAAACTTTTGACATACAATACATTACCATTGGCGTTTTCTGTTTTGGCACTAAATTTTTCGCCCTGAATGGTATATTCTTGGATATTCTGGCTATAATTGGCAGAAAACGTGAGCTTGCTTTTGTTCGTAATGCGTTGGGCAGAGGCGTAATTGTTTAGCCAAAGGTTAAATTGATTGCTTCCCCCGCTCAAATTGCCTTGTGTGCCAAGGTTGAATACCCAATAGTTCCATCTATCTTGTTGCACCATAGCTTTTTCAGCACTCCGTTTTTTGAAATCAATCGTAACACTGTCATTGAATTCGGCAGGCATTTCAAACCTTACCAATCCAAGTTTAAGATGTCGCACCAATTTTTGGCGTATCATTTCATCGCTGTCGGCTTGTTTGGTAGCAAAGCGCAAGGTATCTGTTTGCCCAAGCCATTTTTGTTGTCCTATGAAAGTAAGCGTGTATTGTTGCCCCCCTGCCGCATTATCTTGCGTAATGATGAGGATTTGTATGTCCGCTTCAAATCTATCGCGTACATAATCAAAAAAATTAAGCTCCGTGCGAACAAAATCTTGATAACAGTTCCAAGAAGCGCAGTTGATAAACAATTTGGGCGGGTTCACACTACTATTATTTTGTTTTGTTGTATCGATGGCTGGTAATTCGTTTTTTTCTTGTGCGTATAAGTTACAAGCACAAAGGACAAGAAAGGCATGGATAAATCCTGCAAATAAAAATTTCATAAACTTAAAGGGGGAGGTAAGTGTGGTTTGGAGTGCAAAGTAAGTTGTTTTTTTTGTTAATTTTTTGTTATTGTAGCTATCTCCAACATAAAAAGCTACTATTTTATTGGCGCTCCGATAATTTTAGTGGGGTAAGCTATGAACCATATATGGAAATATGGAACATAGCTTGAAATCCCAGAACTGTTAAGTTCTCAAAAAAACCTCCCTCCAAATTGGAGATAGGAGCATATTATTTGGTTTTCTCCCTTTTTAAAGGGAGATAAGGCAAGGCAACAGGTTAAATATTTGGCAACTTGCCTACCCAAAATTGGAACTTAACAGTTCTGCCTGAAATCCTATGTTTTCTATGTCCATATCTGCTTCAACACAAAGTTTTTCAGAGTACCTAAAAGTTTCAGAAAAATAACGACCTTTGCGCAGTATCCTTTCCTAAAACAACAACACATGCAAGACTCACGCATCGAACACGACTTCTTGGGCGATAAAGCTATCCCAAAAGACGCTTATTATGGCGTACAAACGGCTCGCGCCATCGAAAATTTTAATATCAGTGGTATTCCTATCAGTACTGCACCTATGCTTATTCAGGCATTTGGTTATGTAAAAAAAGCGGCAGCTCTTGCCAACAAAGACCTCAAAGTCTTGCCTGCTGACGTAGCCGATAGCATTACAGAAGCCTGCAACGCGCTTATCAATGGCGAACTGTATGAACAATTCCCTGTTGATATGTTTCAAGGAGGTGCAGGTACTTCTGTGAATATGAATGCGAATGAAGTGATAGCGAATAAAGCACTTGAATTGCGTGGGTTGCCCAAAGGTCAATATGAAACTATACACCCAAACAACCACGTGAATTGTTCGCAATCCACCAATGATGCGTATCCAACAGCTTTCCGGATAGCACTTTACAACAAAATAGGTGATGTGCTTAAGGCGATGCAAGTCATGAAAACATCTTTTCACAAAAAAGGAGTAGAATTCGCAGATGTTTTAAAAATGGGACGCACGCAATTACAAGATGCTGTGCCTATGACACTTGGGCAAGAATTCACGGCTTTTGCTGTTACGATAGGCGAGGATATTGCTCGATTGAGCGAAGCACGCGCACTGATAACCGAAATAAACTTGGGCGCAACCGCCATAGGCACAGGCATCAATGCGCCAGATGGTTATGCCGAGCTTGCTACTTGCTACCTTGCCGAACTCACAGGCATACCCGTAAAACTTTCTCCCAATTTGATAGAAGCTACATGGGATACAGGCGCGTATGTCCAAATATCGGGCGTTTTAAAACGCATTGCCATAAAAATCTCTAAAATTTGTAACGATTTGCGTTTGCTTTCTTCAGGACCACGAGCAGGTTTCAATGAGATTAACTTGCCTGCCCTACAGCCCGGCTCGTCTATCATGCCAGGCAAGGTAAACCCTGTTATTCCTGAAGTAGTCAATCAAATAGCCTTTCACATTATGGGTTCAGATGTTACGATCGGCATAGCTTCAGAGGCGGGACAGCTACAGCTGAATGTTATGGAGCCTGTGATAGCATTCCACTTATTCTTTTCTATGAATATCCTTGAAAGAGGTTTTTATACCCTCAAAGAAAAATGTGTCGAGGGCATTACGGCAAATCGTGATGTTTGCAAAAACTTTGTAATGAACAGCATAGGCATCATCACTGCGCTAAACCCTATTATCGGTTATGAAAATGCCTCTTCTATAGCCCGCGAAGCCTTAGAAACAGGCGCGTCTGTTTATAACCTTGTACTTGAACGCCAACTACTCACCAAAGAAAGACTAGATGAAATATTTTCTCCTGAAAATATCATCAATCCAAAAACTATGTAATAAATATAGAACTTCCGCTTGTATAGCCCCCAAACCCCAAAGGCAGAACTGTTAAATGCCAATTATCGGCAGGCAAGTTATCAAATATTTAACCTAAAAGGACGAAAACCATATCATCTGCTCCTCCCTCCAATTTGGAGGGTTTTCGCAAGAAGTCTAACAAAAAAATGGTCTGTAAAAACTTTACAGACCATTTTTTTAAACCAATACAGGTGAACCTTGATAAACCGCTCCTTTTTTGGAGGCTTCTAAAGGGTTTGTTATATGCCATTCAAATTCATGGCGGAAGTGACGGATAGCTGCCGCTATAGGCCAAGCCGCCGCATCTCCCAACGGGCAAATGGTACGCCCTTCTATTTTTTTGGCTATATCCACCAATAAATCAATATCACGCATATTGCCCTTGCCATGTTCTATACGGTTCAGCACGTTCTCCATCCAACCTGTACCTTCTCTGCATGGCGAGCATTGTCCGCAAGATTCATGGTGGTAAAATTTGGCAAGGCTGAGGGTGTTTTTTACTATACAGGTCGTTTCGTCCATTGCGATAAATCCACCCGAACCCAACATCGTCCCTGTAGCAAAACCGCCGTCAGAGAGCGACTCATAAGTCATCAGGCGTTTCTCACCTTTGGCAGTCGTAGTGATGAGGTCGGCAGGCAAGATAGGCACAGACGAGCCGCCTGCTATGACCGCCTTGAGCGTATGCCCAGCGCGAATACCTTGGCAATAGTCATCACCATAGAGAAAGTCCTCTACCGTAACACCCAATTCTATTTCATACACACCTGGTCGTTTCAAATGCCCACAAGCCGAGATCAACTTTGTACCTGTACTTTTGCCTATGCCGATTTTGGCATATTCCTCGCCTCCGTTGTTTACTATCCAACTTACTGCGGCGATAGTTTCTACATTGTTTACTACGGTAGGGCAGCCGTACAAGCCTTTTACAGCAGGGAAAGGCGGTTTATTGCGTGGATTACCACGCTTTCCTTCGAGTGATTCGAGCAAAGCTGTTTCTTCTCCACAAATATACGCGCCGCCTCCGGGGTGAACATACAGCTCAAGGTCGTAACCTGTGCCGAGTATATTCTTGCCTAACAGGCCTGCATTTTTAGCTTCTTGTATCGCTTTTTCAAGAATTTGAATGACGTACAACATTTCGCCACGCACATAAATATACGAGGTTTTCGCACCCAGCGCATAGCTTGCCACTATCATGCCTTCTATCAACGCATGTGGGATTTTGGACATCAGATAGCGGTCTTTGAAAGTGCCGGGTTCTGACTCGTCTGCATTGCAAACCAAATAACGCGGCACGCCTTCAGGTTTAGCGAGGAAGCCCCATTTCATGCCAGCAGGAAAGCCTGCGCCTCCGCGCCCACGCAAGCCTGATTTTTTTACTTCTTCAGTAACTTCATCGGGAGTCATAGTTTTGAGGGCTTTTTCTACGGCTTGATAGCCACCTTTCTGCCTATATATTTGCAGGGTTTCGATACCTGCTACGTTTACGTGTTCGGTTAAGAGTTTTAGTCCCATAAGTGAGATACACTATTTTGATTGCTATTATATACAAAACAACAGTTAATACAAAGGTAAGGTTTATTTTTTATTTAATAATATTTGTAGTCAATTTATTTCTACTCAAAAACTATTTATTTCCAAGCACTTCTTGCAAAACTGCTTCAAAAGTTTCTTGAAGGATGTCGTATGTTACTATATATTTGGCATCATCAAGCATGAGTGAAGAAAAGAGCTTGTCATCTTTTATCATTTGGCGGCTTCGCTGATAGTATTTTACCCCTTCTGCTTGCTGCCCTTCGCACCAATAAACGTGTCCCATATTCATCAAAGCATGCGAGTAGTCGTGGTTACTTCGCAATGACTTTTCGGTGTACGCACGCGCTTGTACCAAATCGTGGATTACCCAATAACGAAAACCAATATTGAGCAAAGCTGTCGCGTCGCGTCGGTTGATTTGATGTGCTTTTAGAGAGCATTCGAGTGCTTTTTCATTGTTTTCTATTTTGCCATAACAAAACCCAAGATTGATTAAAATATTCGTGTCTTGTGGGCAAAGCTTCCTCAATTCTTCATAATACACGATGGCTTGTTTGTCTTTTTTTGATTTTTGGAGCGACCACGATATTTTGCGCATCTCATCTTCATCTAAAGGACAATGCTTTTCTAATTTCTTATAAAAACTTATTGTAGCCACATACGCATTCCGATAATACATAGTATTTGCCAACATACGCAAACACTCCACGTGTGCAGGGTTCAACTTATGTGCTTTTTTGAGGCACCTTGTAGCCTCAAGGTTGTTATAATTATACTTATTTCTGTCTTGTAGATGCCGTCCATACTCAAAATGCAAATCAGCATGATTGGGCAATCCGGGTATATAAAACATCAAAGCATCTTTGTCGTCATGCGTTGCAAGGGTAATTTGGGACATAACCAGCAAATAAAGGCCAAAGTTAAGCGAATTTTTTTACATCTTCAGGGTATAGTTCCCAAACCTCACCTGATTCACGTTTGCCGAGCAATAAATTTTCCATAGCCACGCGTACTATCCTCAAAGTAGGAAAACCAACTGCGGCTGTCATGCGTCTTATTTGGCGGTTTTTACCCTCAATGAGTGTGATTTTTAGCCAAGTTGTAGGAATATTAGCGCGGAAGCGCACAGGCGGATTGCGGGCAGGCAAGTCCGTTGGTTCTTCTATCGTATCGGCATGCGCAGGCAAGGTCATATACTGGTCGCCATCAACATTGATTTCTAATCCGTCGCGCAGGCGTTGCAAGGCTTCTTCAGTAGGCACGCCTTCCACTTGTACACAGTATGTACGTGTATGTTGAAAAGTAGGCGTAAGCAACTGATGTTTCAGCGCGTTGTCGTTTGTAAGCAACAACAATCCTTCGCTGTCTGCATCTAATCTTCCCACAGGATAGACATCTATAGGAAAGTCGTGTAGGTGTTTCAAACCCAAGCGTTTGCCTTCATCTGTGAACTGTGATAACATCTCGTAAGGTTTGTAAATAGCAAAGTAACGGAGGTCTGTAAGCTCAGGTTCGGGCTTCTTGTTATTGCGCCTGCCCTGAAATTGATTTTTTTTCTGCATCTTTTTATTTGTAAACAACTGATAATCAGTTTTTTATGTAAATGTGTAAAAATTACTTTATTTGTTTTATACGAAAATGTTTTATTTTCGAGAAAAACTTGCTAATTTTAGCCCAAGAAATACAGGCACAACCAACCTTTTGGTTTCTGTTTTACATCAAAACGTTAAGCGCACACACGCTTAACGTTTTTCAATAAATCCATTCGCACCTTTGCGAACCATTTGAAAGTTACTTGCCTGCCCTTATTTTTCACTAAAGAAAGACAACAAGTAGCCCGATAGCCATATCCAAAGCGGATTAATAACCACATTGCCTGTTGGTATAGTTATCCAGCCTTGTTGAGGGTCCCAAGCAAAGGCGAAGGCGCAAACCGCCAACCCCAACCAAGCTATAGAGTTGCCAAAAACAAAAGCAAGCACACTACCGCCTATCATAAAATATTGCGCATAAGCATCAACAGCCTCTATAGAGTACCATTTTTGTGCCAATATAAAGCCGAAAGCGAAAAGTAGGAAGCCTACCCAATTCATCCATTTAAGTTTACTTAAATCCATTTTTTAGAGAGTTTAGAAATGTAAGATTTAGAATGACGCTAAGATAAAGCGAATTTTTGAATACTTAGCTTTTTTATACAAAAAAGCTGTCCTTTTCTTTACATACACATCAAAACACACGTCAAAAGAGAAAATCCTTTGTCAATAAATAACAGATTTGTATGTAGCACAGACTGAAAGCCTGCGCTACAGTGCATAGTCGCTCAAAAACAAGTGAACTGCTTTACAGCTCATTGTGTGGGTGTTCATTGCGTAAAAAGCTCAAGAAAGATTCGGTAGAGCGAAAGAGCATATCAAATACCTTTTCAAAGTCTTGTGATGTGCCATAATACGGGTCGGGAACTTCTATCTGGTCTTTTGAGGTGTCAAAGCTACGCATGAGCATGATTTTGGGTTCGGAAGCATTGCTCACCCTGTTTTTTAAACTTAAAATGTTTTGATAATTCACTTTATCCATCGCTATGATATAATCGAACTTTTCAAAATCATCTTTTTGAAGCTGGCGAGCGCGGTGTGTGAGCAGAAAATGGTGCTTTTGGGCAAGTGCGACCATGCGGTCATCTGGAAGCTCGCCTATGTGATAAGTGGACGTGCCAGCCGAATCACAAAAAAAACTGTCAGTTTCATGTTGGGTAAGATTTTCAAATATTCCTTGTGCAAGCGGAGAACGGCAAATGTTGCCTAAACATACAAATAGTACTTTAATCATAATGGCATCATGTTTCAATTTTCACAAAAGTAGTAAATTTCTTGTTATTTCCCAAAAATGTATCTTTACACCAGAGAAAATGCACCAAAAACAAAGAGAACTTGTTTCTGTGGAAGCCGTATTTGAACGAAAATACATGCAGTAAAAATTAAATAACATGCTATTTTAGAGGTGTGCAAAGTTGTATGTCAAGTCTTCGATATTGACAACTGAAAAAATTTAGGCCTTACGCCATGTACCATACGCGGCTCGTGCGTGCGCCAAATGCCTATTTTCAAAGTTGTTTCTATATGTGGTACAAATAGGCGCAATGTTTGTTTTTTTGTTCTTGAACATTGCGTAAGTCCTAAAACTGCCAGTTTATTTAATTTCTGTTCTTATACGAGCCGTCTGTGATGCAAGTTGCGCAACGGAAAAATTACAGAAACGATTAGTTTTTTGGTACTCTGACAAATTTTGTGTCGAACCACATAGAAACATAGAGAACATAGCCCGAAATACTGTGTGCCATATCTTTGTATGTGGTTCGTACCTTGCACCACTAAAATTGTCGGATCACCATTTTTTTTGATTAAATATTAAATTTTTTACAAAATATTATACATTATTTAGGTTTTTGTATATCTTTGTAAAATAATGAGTAACTCAAAAAATTAACACTACCAAACATTATGGCAACTACTCCCCGCAAAAAAACATACGCGAAAAAAACACGCGAAAAACGCGCTAAAGCAGGTTGGGGGCTACCCAAAATCAATCTGCGCACCCTATTTTATGGCACTACTTTCGCAGGAGGTTTCGGCGGATTTGGATGGCTAACAGGCTGTTACAATCAAGTATCAGAGGGAGCCGCTAACCTAAAGAACAAGACAGAGCAAGTAATCGGCAACGCAAACAAAAACGGCAGGCAAGATAATGATAAGCCTTCACAAGACGACAATAGCCCCGAACTTCCTGCCATTCCCAAAAAAGACCGCGACAATGTAGTCAGACATAAGTATTACACGCTGCTCTACAATGAAAAACACGAACAAGCGCAGTGGGTGGCTTATAAGTTAGAAAAAAAATTGTTGAATGGCGTAGCAAAACGCAAAGACAACTTTCGCCCTGACCCCGATGTGCCTACCCAGTCGGCTACGCCTGCCGATTACCGGGACTCGGGTTATGACCGCGGACACATCGCGCCGGCAGGCGACTTCAAAATATCGGCAGAAGCTATGTCTGAAACATTCTTCATGAGCAACATGAGTCCACAACTCCATGTATTCAATGCAGGAATATGGGAACAACTTGAAAGCAAAGTACGCGACTGGGCGCAAAATCGTGGAACAGTATATGTAGTAGCTGGGCCACTTTTACAAGACGGCTTGCCTACCATCGGCAAAGCCAACAAAGTAAGTGTACCCAAAGAATATTTCAAAGTGGTACTTGACCCTGAGAAAAAGCAAATGATAGGTTTTATTATGCAAAATCGCCAAAGTTTCAAACAAGTGCCTACTTACGCTCTCACAGTAGATGAGATTGAAAAACGCACAGGACTTGACTTCTTTCCTTACCTGCCCGATAGCATAGAAGATAAACTCGAAAGCCAAGTGAAAATAGACGACTGGTTCTTTGATAAGAAAAAGAAATAGCTACAGCTCGTTTTTTTTATAATACCAACCAAAAGCTAAAAAATTGATTGATAGCTCTTTACGAAATATTTTAAAGGCTTTTCAAAATTATTTAGCAAAAAATTTGGATTATAACTTCAAACACGCTAACTTGGTTGCAAAATAGCCCGAAAGGGAATAATAGAAAAAACACTTAAACCAAACCAACTCTACTCTTATGGGTATCTTCGGAAGAATTGCCGACATTTTCAAGGCAAATGTGAATGATGCACTGGACAACATGGAAGATCCAGAAAAAATGATTAAGCAAATGGTGATTGAGATGCAAGAAGCAATCGCCAAAGCTACATCGGGACTCGCTACCGCAATGGCGCAGGAGAAAAAACTGGAACGCGACTTCAACAATTACAACGAACAAGCTAAAGGTTGGGAGCAAAAAGCTATGATTGCCTTAAATGCGGGTAATGAAGACCTCGCACGCCAAGCACTCGCTAAAAAAGCAGACGCGGACATGCAAGCAAAACAGTATGAGCAAATGTACCTTTCAGCACGCGACACAGCAGGCAAGCTCAAAACTCAAGTAGAAGGCTTGAAAGTGAAACTAAGCGAAGCGAGAATGAAAGAAAGCACGCTGATAGCACGCAACGAATCAGCGAAAGCACAAAAACAAATCGCCAAACAAGTAGGCAACTTTGATGCATCAAGTAGCTTTGCAAAATTTGATAAGTGGGAAGACAAAATTCTCAAAAACGAAGCGGAAGCGCAAGCCTATACCGAGCTTTCAGGTGATAGCTCCAAATCATTGAACGATGATTTCAAATTGCTCGAAAAAAATACGCAAGTAGATGACGAACTCGCCAAACTGCGCGCTAAACTCAACTCAGGTAGCTAATTTTTGACCATCATCTTCTTTTCATCAAAAACTCTTAAAGTAATGCCTAATATGCCTAAATTTAAAATCCTGAAAAGCGGCGTAAATGACGCGCTTATAGTTGCTACGAAGCAAAAAGTAGAAAACTACATGTCAGAGCTATTCCATGACCACGAAGTTGTGAAAATAGATGATTTCTATACTTTCTCTTTCGGTAGCGTTACTGTTACAGTACAAGTACTACCCTGGCACAGCGAAGACGTGCTTATCAAAGTATATTCCTATTTGGGTGCTGATGACTCGCAGGTTTCCGTGGAACTTTCTATAGAACTTTTGCGCTTGAACGCTACGATTCCTTTTGGTAGCTTCGGTGTTACTTTCGAAGGGCAAGCTATATTTAGCTATTCACTCGCAGGTGCCAATGTGGACTCTAATGAATTTCAGGCAGCCGTTCAAATGGTAGCAAAAACAGCTGATGATTATGACGAGTATGTAAAAGGCATTAACGAAGCTGTTGCGGCTTAACTTATGCTATAAGAAAAAGCTATTGTTGTTTGAGTGTTTGTTATAACATTCAAAAACAATAGCTTTTTTTATAAAGAGAGACTTTCGCAAGAAGTCTAAAGAGCTATTTCTTCACTCTAAAACTTTTTTTCACATGATTATTGCTATTATCATAGGCATCGTTTTGGCTGCTATAGGTGGCTTTTTAATCTACAATCGCCGTTCTTCTTTGGATAAGGCAATGAACGTGCGCTACCACGAAACTGTAAAAATCCAAGACGTACTGGAAATATACAAAAGTGTAGCCGCAGGAGTTGGCACAGGTAACTATAGCGGAACTATAGTAGAGATGAAAGGCTTATGCCTATCCAAATCGCCTCTGAAAGCTGAACACAGCGGAACTCCCGTAGTATATTATAACGCAACTGTAGACCGAAAATACGAAACTACAGAACAAGAACGCGATAGCGAAGGTAGAACCCGCACTGTTGTACGCACACACTCGGATAGCGTTTCAAGCAATACGCGCTCCATCAAATTTTATTTGAATGATGGAAGTGGCGAACAAGTGATGATAGACCCTGAAGGGGCAAGCATTGATGCTATTGAAACATTTAATAGTTTTGAAGTTAATCCACCTGAAGGGTTTAATTTCGGTAACTTCATGACCAATTCACGCACATTGGGCTATCAATATCGTGAACGCAGCATCCCTCTAAACTCGCAACTCTATATTTTAGGAGAGCTTTCTGACCGTAGAGGCGAAATAGCCGTTGTAAAACCTTCCAAAGAAGGTGAAAACTTTATCATTTCCACAAAATCAGAAGAGCAAATCGTAGCTGATGCACAAAGCTCTGCCGCTTGGCAACTTTATGGAGGCATTGCACTCGTTGTTATAGGCATTATCGTGGCTATAGTAGGCGCAGTAACACCTAATTAAAAAAAACATTTTACTAATTTTTGTAAAGACGCAAGCCTTTCTTAAGGCTTGTGCTTTTTTTATTGTGGTTCTTAAAAAGTAATTAGTCATGCTGTGAGCAACCCCTGCTTCCAGAGTTGTTAAGTTCTCCAAAAATCCTCCTCCAACTTGGAGGGAGGCGCAGATGATATGGTTTTCGCCCTTAAGTTAAATATTTGGCAACTTGCCTGCCCAAACCGAGAACTTAACAGCTCTGCTGTCCCTTTAGCACAGCACACAGGCGTAACGAGGGGCGCTCACAACACGAATACCCAAAAGAACCTTTATCATTTTATCCATATTTTCATGCACTATCGTTTTTATTTTACTTTTTTAACGCTCATTCTGTTGATTTCCTGCCAATCAAATAGCAACAAACCCACACAATCGGCAGTCAGTCAGGCTATTACCGCGCCCATTTCGTTGCGCTATGCCAAAAATTTTGAAGTGCATTACTTCGACACGCACAAAGCACTCACAGTCCGTATAGGTGAAAATATTAAAAAATATGCACTTGTACCACGCGGAAAACCTTTTCCCAAAGGTTATAAACCTGAAGAAATAATAGAAATACCCGTGCGTACTTGCGTCTTGGCTTCACATACCCACATAGCTTGCCTACAGGCGTTGGGTTTGCAGGCAAGTTTAAAGGGGCTTACAGAGGCAAGTTACTTGCCTGACAATGCTTTGCAAAAACTATTGCGACAAGGTGAAATACGCGAAGTAGGCAAAGATGGCGACTGGCAAACAGAAGTCCTATTTGCCCTAAAACCCGACTTGGTTATGTTGAATGGTATGGGAAACGAAACCAAACTCAAACTGCCTGCCCAATCCAAAACTGTCGTCAATACAGATTGGCAAGAAAACCACCCACTCGGCAGAGCAGAATGGCTGTTATTTATAAGTTTGTTCTTTGATGCGGAGGCAAGGGCAGATAGTATATGCAAACAAATAATAACCGAATATGAAACATTGCGCGACCAATTGACACAAGCCAAACTGCCCAAAAAACAAGTGCTATTAGATGTACCTTACAAAGGCACTTGGTACATGCCTGCAGGCAAGAGCTATATATCGACACTTTTGAAAGACGTACACGCCACTTACGCATGGCAAACGAATGACAAAACAGGTAGTATCCCTTTGGATTTTGAAGGTGTATTCGCAGAAGCAAAAAACGCGAGTGTTTGGCTCAATGTAGGCATTTGTAAAAACTTACAAGACATTACGGCTTTAGATAGCCGTTTGGCGCAAGTGCCTGCATGGAAAAATGGCGAAGTGTATAGCTATCAAAAACGCGCTTCATCAAACGGCACCAACCCTTATTTCATGCAAAGCATCTTACACCCACATTTATTACTCGCAGATTTGGCGAAGCTGTTACACCCTACATTTAAAGACACCCAAAAACATGTATTGTATTATTATGAAAAGCTGAAATAAAAAACGCAATTCTTAAAAACCACTTTGCAAAACAACTTATTTTATTTTTTGAATACAGCAAGCTGAAAGTTTTTTTTCAGCAAAAAAATGTTATCTTTGCTACTCTAAACAGCATTCAATCATTCTTAATCATGCAAAAAAATAGACTTCATCGCGATAGCAAACCCGTAATAGGTATTACGTTGGGCGATTTCAATGGGATAGGTCCCGAAGTAGTGCTAAAAGCATTGGCAGATAATCACATCTTGAATATGTGTACGCCTGTGATTTATGGGTCTATGAAAATTCTCGCACGCTACCGTAGGTTGTATCAATTCCCCGACTGGTTTATCAATCAAGTACTTAATATTGAACAAATTACATTCAAGAAAACAAACCTTTTGGGTGTACTGCCCCAACTAAATCACAATATACAACCGGGGCAACCCGATGAGGCGGCAGGCAAGTATGCGTTTGAATGTTTGCAACGCGCCACAGAGGATTTGAAAAATGGCGGCTTAGATGCCCTGGTTACTGCACCTATCAATAAATTTACCATACAAAGCGATAATTTCAAATTTCCAGGACATACCGAATATTTTACTAAAGTCTTTGATGTTCCTGATAGCCTGATGTTTTTGGTTTCGCCCAACTTGCGTGTAGGCGTAGTTACAGGGCATATTCCTTTGAGCGAAGTAAGCAATCAGCTCACACGAGAGAAAATAACAAGCAAAATTCAACAAATGATATTCAGCCTACAACACGACTTTGGTATCAATAAACCTAAAATTGCTGTATTAGGGCTAAACCCTCACGCAGGTGAAGAAGGCCTTTTGGGTGAAGAAGAGATAAACATTATTCGCCCTGCCATTCTTGAATTAAAGAAAAAAGGCAATCTTATTTTTGGTGCATACCCTGCTGATGGATTCTTTGGACAAGGCGAATACAGAAAATATGATGCAGTATTGGCAATGTACCACGACCAAGGGCTTATTCCTTTCAAAACGCTAGCCTTTGAAAACGGCGTAAATTTTACAGCTGGATTGCCTGTTATCCGTACTTCGCCCGACCACGGCACAGCTTTTAACATTGCAGGCAAGAACTTAGCCGATGAAACCTCCATGCGCGAAGCCATCTTTACTGCTATTGACATAGTAAAACAACGAAGAATCATCGACCACGAAATAGAAAAAGTGGACAGCTGAAAGGTGAACGCTCAACTTAACAAATCAATAAATTAATGCTCAAAAATATGAAAACTGAATTTTTAGCTGAAAACGAATATTGGCTTCTAGGCTCGCCTAAAACAAGTTTGTTCGTGTATTTTGAACTGCAAGCACCCAAATTTGAAGGTGCGCAAAAGCGTATTCCCCTTAATATTTCGCTTGTAATAGACCACAGCGGCTCAATGGGTGGCGATAAACTTGACTACGCCAAAAAAGCAGTCGACTTTGTGATAAACAACCTTACTGAAGACGATTATTTGTCTATCATACAGTACGACAATTTGGTAGAAGTGGTCAGTCCTTCAGGCAAGGTCGTTCATAAAGACAAACTACACAACCTTGTGAAACAAATAGTAGCACGCGGCATGACAAATTTAAGCGGAGGAATGTTGGAAGGCTACAAACAAGTCGAAAGCACAAAAATTGAAAACTATGTGCATCGTGTGCTTCTGCTCTCTGACGGCTTGGCGAATGAAGGCGTAACGGAACCCGAACAGCTCCAAAAATTGGCGCAACAACGTTTTCGTGAGCAAGGCATTGCCCTTTCTACCTTTGGTGTAGGCGCTGATTTTAATGAATTGTTGATGACTAACCTTTCAGAATTTGGCGGTGGCAACTACTATTTTATCGAAAAGCCTGATGAAATTCCCGCTATTTTTGCCAAAGAACTCACAGGACTTCTTTCTGTAGTAGCCCAAAACACGCACTTGAGCATTGCTTTTCCTAACACGTATTTGAAATTTGCAAAAGTATATGGCTACCCTGCGTCTGTAGACGGCAATCATGTAAAAGTAGCTTTCAGTGATGTTTTTTCGCAAGAAAAAAAGGGCGTTTTATTAAAATTCGAGGTGCTAAAACCGTTTGAAACACCTTTAGATTTACTCGCCTCCCTCACTTTTGATGACGTGGTAAGTACGTTCAAACACCAAAACCTGTCGCACAAAATAAGCATCTTGCCTACCAATGACCACGCGACATTCACACAAGGTATAAACAAAAATATCATCTCGCAAGTAGCTCTTTTTGAAGCAAACGACATGTTTGAACAAGCTATGTTGAAAGCTGACAGCCGAGATTCTGAAGGTGCAAAACAAATCATTGCCCAAATAAAAATGTATTTGGAAACCCACTTCCAGCTTGTTCCTGCCAATGAAGAACTGAAAAAACAATATGAAATTATTTTGGCATACGAAAAACAATTCGAAGACATGCAAGGCATGTCTCAAATGGATTATATGATTGCACAAAAAACATCACGCAGTGCCAGTTATAGCGTGAAAAAGAAGAAGTAGGTGTAAAATAATTGCAAAAAAGTTTTGAAACGCTGTATGGGTTCGAAAATCCTTATAGCGTTGCAAAACTTTTTTTGTTTTCCCGTTGTTACATTTTAGATACATTACGACACAAACAACAGACTACTTTTGCGCGTGCTTCTGGGTGTTGAAAAACAAAATTATGCCTGATTTTTCTAAATACCGATAACAGCACAAAATAAAAACTCACCTAAACCCCAACCTTTTCACACATGGAGAATCTCGTAGCACTCGAAGGCAGGCAAGTACTCACTACTTCGCTCAAAATAGCGAAACCCTTTGGTAAATTGCATAAAAATGTATGGTACTCTGACAAATTTTGTGTTGAACCACATAGAAACATAGAGAACATAGCCCGAAACACTGTGTGCCATATCTTTCTATGTGGTTTATACCTTACCCCACTAAAATTGTCGGAGCATCAAAAGCTTTGCAACGTTGTAAGGGTTCAGAAATCCTTATAGCGTTGCAAAAAAATCAATATTCATTGGCTATTTTATTTGAAACCCAATAACCAAAATGTCATCTATTTGGCGTTGGGGTTCGTGCGGGTGATACAACATCCAATCTTCTATGGCATGCGCCAATAAACTGCGTTGCTCTTCCATTGGTCTGGTATGAATTTCAAGCAACAATGTTTTCATGTATTTTATCATAAATTTGCGCCCTTCGGGTCCTCCGAACTGGTCTTGGAAACCGTCTGAAAATACATAAAAAGTAGTAGGCGTATTGATATTGATGGTGTGTTTAGTAAAAGTGCGTTCTTTTTCCTTTTGAGAACCGCCAATAGGCAATTTATCTGCTTTCACTTCGTGCAGTTCGCCATTTTGGATATAGATAAGTGGATTTTTCGCACCTGCATATTCCACGATTTTGTTCTTCTCGTCTATTACACACAAGGCCATATCCATACCGTCTTTGTTATCGCTTTCGGCTTGTTGGAGCGCGTTTCTTACGCCTTTGTGCAATTCTTTTAAGATAATTTCAGGTGAGGTAATGCCTTTGGAGATAACGATTTCGTTTAGCAAGTTGTTGCCTATCAATGACATGAATGCACCTGGAACGCCATGCCCTGTACAATCTACAGCCGCTATGAGTATTTTAGCGGGTTCGAAGCCAATAACGGCTTGTCGGTTTTCCTCGAATGCGGCTAATTCATCATAAATAGGTTTGGGTTCTGTATGCATGCACCAATAAAAATCGCCTGAAACTATTTCGCGTGGTTTAAAAAACAAGAAGCTCTTAGGCAACATTTTTTTGATTTTATCCATTCGCGGCAAACTTGCGTCTTGGATTCTCTTGGCATAATTGATACTTGATGTGATGTCTTCGTTCTTTTTTTCGATGATAGCTTTGGAGGCTATTACTTCAGCAGTGCGTTCGGCTACTTTTGCTTCAAGGTTTTGGTACAATAGTGCGTTTTCAACAGAAATAGTAATTTGTGATGCCAAAATTTCCAAGACTTCGAGCCTATTGGGCGTAAAAGCATCTGTCGTGAGGTTATTTTCCAAGTATAAAATGCCCGAAATACGCCCTTGATACAGCAAAGGCATACAGAGTATAGATTTGGGATTTACTTTTATTACATACGTAGAACCGATGATGCTTCTTTCGTTGCTGGCATCATTGATTACCAACGTTTCGCGTGTTCGCACTGCATAATAGATAGCTTCGCTGGAGAGCTTAGGCACTTCACTCATGCCGTTCACCTTTTCGATGGGAATGGCTTTCATGGATTCTACTGCTTCGCTGTCTGCTGTACATTCTGCTTGTATAACCCACATGCCGTCTTCATCAGGCAAGACAAATAGTCCACGCTCTGCGCCTGCGTTTTCTATCACAATACGCATCATTTTCTCCAATAAGTTTTCCAACTTTACCTCGCCTGAGAGCGTTTGCGAGGCTTTGATGATGGTATTCATGTCAAGGCTACTACTCGCGCTCATGGTAGTTGCGCCTCCTGACATGATAGTTTGGGTAGTAGCAAGCCCGTTATTGGCTGCGGGGCGGGCTTTGAGGTACTTATCAAAACGTTGTTCGAGTTCTATCAATTTGCGTTCTGCTCCCCAAAGTTGGTAGCGGTGTGCGGCATCTTGCAGGTAAGCCTTGCCTATTTTTTCTTTTCCTTGCGCAAAATAAAAGTCAGACGCTAATTCGTTGCCGAGTGCTTCCACCCACAAAAAGCGTTCTACTCTTGCGGCATCAATGGAGGCATCATACAAATCCATCGCTTTGTTATTCATGCCAGATAAGCGAAAAAACTCTGCTTGCGCGAGGTCGGCAAGGTGTTGATAGTTGGCAGGGTTTATTTTGCCCCATCGTTGCAACTCTTTTATTTTTTCGTCTATTTTGGTTAATAAAACTTGTTTTTCTTCACGTGTTACTTCAGGGAAAAGCCCGACCATAATAAGTGCCGATAAAAAGGAGTGGAAAGGCATTTGTGCCATGCCTACTACGCCTTCTTTATATCTTTCTGCCTCGGTACAATAGTTATAAGCCTTTTGATAATCTTTAAAAAGATACGCCATTAAATATTTGGCTTGGTAAGCAATGAAACTAAGCGTAAGTTGTCCCTCTTTTATAAAAGTGGGCAGTTGTTTATTTTCATCAAAGAATGCGCCTACCAGTGCCGTTGGTTTTTCAGGATTTGAGGACATCAGTTCAGCCATTAGTTGCTGAAAAGAAGCCATGTAGTTTTCGTGAAACCCTTGTTTGTGTTGTTGAATCAAACTGCGCTCTTTGATGAATTTGGTAGCAAGGGCATCTAAGGGCAATCCCATGAGGAATTGATACAGACAGCCTTCTGTGATATTGTAGCAGGCGAATTCTATCTCGCCTGTTTCCAATCCTATTTGAATGGCATCAAAGTAGCGTTTGCGCGTATCTCTTAGTGGCTCTTTCCAGTGCATGACTGTGGAGATATAAAGATTTTCGACTTTTGCTTTGAAAAATCGTGCGTCATATTTATCCAATAAAGCGACTGCCAATTTGCCAAACTTATATCCCAGTTCTATATCGTCGAGTGCGCCACAGAGCAATCCACCATAAAAAGCATATCCCACGCAAGCAGAGGGCGAATTGCCATAGGCTACCGAAATATTGACCATTGTATAGGTTATTTTTCTGAAAAGCTCAGGATTTGAAGCCCAAGCAGGCGTGATGATGCTGTCCATGATTTCCATAGCCGCTTTGCGTTCAGCGTCATGGATGTCAGGCAAGGTATATAAGTCTTCGACGATGATATCAGGCAAAGGATAGCGTGACAAGGTTATTTTCAACAATGCCAATACTTCTAAGCCAGCTTCTATGGCGCGTTGATTGTCGCCTTGTGCTATATGATATTGCATCACAATTTCATAAGCGGGCATTTTATCCACGATGCTTTTGCCGTTTTCGATTACAATATCTATGTAATATTGGGCTGTTTCGAGTTCGCCATGTAAAAAAGCAACATTCAACATTTCGCTATATACTTCGAGTGCAAAGTCATAGCTTGTTTCCCAAATATTTTGTGGCAAGAGGGAGATGGCAGTATAAAGATAGGTATAAGCGGGCGCATACGCGGCAGAAGCACGCGCCTTCTTGCCTGCGTCTGTATTCAGGCGGGCAAGGTAAGCACGGTCTTCTTCCTCATAAATGAGTTCTACGCTTTCGTTCCAATGGTGTACGATGTCGAATAAATGTTCATCGAGTTGCGTTTTTGGTGTATGCTTGGTTAGTACTCTGCCTATGTGGAGGTGTATATGTTTGCGGTCATCATCAGAAAGCATAGAATATACAGCTTGTTGTATGCGGTCATGGGCAAATTGGTAGCTACTTCGCAAAGGAAACAGCATGCCTTCCAACAATGCAGGCTCGAGGCATTCTTTGGCTTGGCGTGTATTATCGTGAAAAAACGCTTCATATACAGGCGCGAGTTCGCGCATATTAAAACGGTTGCCAATGCAGGCGGCAAGTTTTAGTATGTCTTGGGTATAAGAAGGCAGTTTTTGAACTTTGGTAGTCATCAATTCTACCACGTTGTCTGTGATGCTTACGGCATGCAAGCTGTCCATATCCCATGTCCAACTTGTAGTATTCCAATCAAATCGCAACAAGTCATCTTCATAAAACGACTTGAGCATTTGATTCACAAAGAATGGGTTGCCTTGTGTTTTTACACAAAGAAGCTCTGAGAGTTGCGTTATGGAATGGTTGGCAGGCTGGAGCGTGTCAGTTAAAAGGGCTGAAATATCATCACTTTCAAGGTTTTTAAGTCGGATTTCGTTTATTTGTATATTTTCCCGCTCCATTTCCTCTAAAGCGAGTGCAAGTGGGTGGGTTTCGGTTACTTCGTTGCTTCGGTACGCGCCCAAAACTAGCAAGTAATCTTGTTCATAATTTTCCAAGATTATTTTCAACAATTCTAAAGAGGCTGTGTCTGCCCATTGCCAATCATCTATGAACAATACGACAGGGTGGTCTTTTTTAGAAATAATATTGACAAAACTTTGAAAGACATAATTGAAGCGGTTTTGTGCTTCTGTAGTTCCCAATTCGGGTATAACGGGCTGTACACCAATGATAAGTTCAATGGCGGGGACTACGTCTGTCAAGATTTTGCCGTTGCCGCCTACAGCTTTTAGGATTTTATTGCGCCAAAAGCGAAGCCTGTCGCTTGTTTCAGAAAGTACTTGGTTTACCCAGCCTTTGAAGGCTTGTATCCATGCATAATAGGGTACACTTTTTTGAAATTGGTCAAACTTCCCTTCTATAAAATAGCCTCTTTTCTCCGTAATAGGTTTGTGCAATTCGTGAATAAGCGCGGACTTGCCTACCCCCGAATAGCCTGAAACGAGCCAAAGCTCAGTTGGTCCTTGGCAAGTTCTGTCAAAAGCCCGCAAAAGGTTATTGGTTTCTTCCTCTCTGCCGTATAGTTTTTGAGGGATTTGCAACTTGCCTGAAAAGTCCCGCTTCGCGAGCGTAAAGTCCAATATGCGTTGTCCTTCCTCCCATTGACGCAGACATTCCTCGAGGTCGATACGCAAACCTGTAGCTGACTGGTAGCGGTCTTCTGCATTTTTGCGCAATAATTTCAAGACGATTTCAGAAAGAATAGGCGGGATACGCGAGTCTATTTCTATAAGTGGCTGTGGCTTTTGGGCAAGGTGTGCATGCACAAGCTCCATAGCGTCTTGCGACTCAAACGGAAGCCGTCCTGCCAATAATTCATAAAAAATAATACCAAGTGAGTATAAATCAGCCCGATAATCTACTATGCGGTTCATCCGACCTGTTTGTTCGGGTGAAAGGTAGGCAAGTGTCCCCTCCAGTTTTTCGGGATTGCCCATGTCATACGACTTCAGACTGAAACGTGTCGCTATGCCAAAGTCTATTATTTTAACTTTGCCTGAAGGCTGTTGTATTAAAATATTCCGTACGTTTAAATCTTTATGGATGATGCCGCATTGGTGAATGTCGCTTAAAATATTGGTTACTTCTACAGCAAGTTCGAGAAAGGTTTTCAGGTTACGCCCGCGTTGTTGAAAAGCCTCTATCAAAGTAATGCCTTGCACATACTCAAATATAAGCGCGGGGCTACCTTGATACTCTGCTTTCTCGAATACCTTTCTAACACCTTCTATATCAAGCGATTTGCTAATCTCATATTCGTTGTAAAATATGGCGATTTGCTCTGCTGTAGGACGTTCATGCTTCGTAACCTTCATGATAGTAGGTACGCCATACGAACTTTGCTCTTGTAAATAAATACTTGAGTTTACTCCTTCAAACAATACTTTCAGTTTTTCTTTCTCGACAGTCGTAACCATAATTTCAGGGCTTTTGCATAATTATTCTATATAAATGCAAAGAGTTTGCCTAATTTTTGCTATAGCATTTTTTTATTGCTTTTTTGCTTACTCAATGCTTAAAATTCAAATTAATGTTTGCAAGATATACAAAATCAAGGATATATGCAAATTTACATTTTTTTGAACTTGTTGCAAGTCGCTTAAAATCTATAGACTTTGGTAACACTAAAGGCGTACCGACCACACTAAAACATCATAAAAAGCAATAAACATGCTTTTTGTGTAGGTTTTGGTGGGCGAGAAGTTTGCTTTTGTGATAAAATCAGAATACAAAACCCGCAAGCTGTTGCTTACAGGTTTTGTTAGCATAAATTTGCACAAATAAATAGCTTATGCCAATACTTGTTTTACTCTATCAGCGGCTTCTTTGAGTGTAGTAGCCGAAAAAACTTTCAAGCCTGACTCATCAATGATTTTCGCACCTTCGGCTGCATTTGTACCTTGCAAACGCACGATGATAGGGATTTTAATGTCGCCAATCACTTTATAGGCTTCCACAACGCCATTCGCAACGCGGTCGCAACGCACTATGCCGCCAAAAATATTGATTAGGATAGCTTTCACATTCGGGTCTTTCAAAATAATACGGAAGCCTGCCTCTACAGTTTTCGCATTTGCGCCACCCCCTACGTCCAAGAAGTTTGCGGGTTCGCCTCCCGATATTTTGATGATGTCCATAGTTGCCATCGCGAGTCCTGCGCCATTCACCATACAACCCACGTTGCCGTCGAGTTTCACATAGTTTAGGTCAGATGCTTTCGCTTCCACTTCCAGCGGGTCTTCTTCGTTCAAGTCGCGCATAGCGAGGAGGTCAGCGTGGCGATACATCGAGTTATCGTCAAGGTCGATTTTCGCATCAGCAGCAAGGATACGATTGTCAGACGTTTTGAGCATCGGGTTTATTTCAAACATAGACGCATCGGCTTCCATGTAGGCTTTGTAAAGGGCTTTCACAAAAGCGACTCCCTCTTTAAATCCTTGTCCTTCCAAACCAAGCGCGAAAGCTACTTTGCGTGCTTGAAAGTCTTGCAATCCAACACGCGGGTCGATCCACTCTTTGATGATTTTTTCAGGGTGCGACTCAGCCACTTCCTCTATGTTCATACCGCCTTCGGTACTTGCCATGATAAGGTTACAGCCTTTGGCGCGGTCGAGCATGATGCTCATATAAAACTCTTTGGGTTCAGACGCGCCCGGTTGATAGACGTTCTCCTCTATCAAAAGTTTGTGTACTTTTTTGCCCTGCGCGCCTGTTTGGGGCGTGATGAGTTGCATACCCAATATATCTGTAGCACGCGCCATTGCTTCGGTAGCATTCGAAGCCAATTTTACACCGCCACCTTTGCCACGCCCGCCTGCGTGAATTTGCGCCTTTACTACACACTTCTCTGAGCCTGTTTCGGCACTCAGTTTTGTGATAACCTCTTGCGCTTGTGCGAGGGTTTCTGCCATGTAGCCACGTGGGATAGCCACCCCGTATCGTTGCAAGATAGCTTTAGATTGATATTCGTGAAGGTTCATAGAATACAGTAATTTTGCCCTAAAATAAAGTGTTTTTTACATATAGCCAAAAAAGGATAAGAAAGTAAACGTTTGTATTTTTATTTTTTAGACATAAGTAATTGATTAACAGTTATTTATGTTTATATTAAAATTGATAAAAACTTTTGCTTGTTCTTTAAAAAAGCTACCTTTGTGCAGTATTTTCCTGCGCTAAAATGTTCCGAACCTTTGCTTGGCTTGCGCTGTTCGCGCTTTATTTCCTCACACTTACTTGTTCGCAAAGTGCTAAAAAGCCTTTGCCTACCCAATCCAATAAGAGTCTTGTGCCTCAAGACCTAAACACGTTGCTCGAAGCTTTTGCTTTAGATTCAGCTATGCAAGCAGGGCTGGTCGGGCTATCGGTACGGGAGGCAAGTTCACAAAAAGAAGTGGTCGGCTATCAGGCAGGCAAGATGTTCAACCTTGCTTCTTGCCAAAAAGCCATCACCACTGCGACTGCATTGGCTCTTTTAGGCGCGGATTTCACTTTCAAAACCGAACTACAGCAAGACAAACATGGCAACATTTATCTCAAAGGCTATGGCGACCCAACTCTCGCCTCACGTATCTTGGGGGCTTCTGTACCTACCATGGACCAACTCATGCAAACTTTCGTTCAGCAAATAAAAGAAGCAGGAATCACCCAAATAAAAGGCGGCATAATAGCAGACGAAACCGCATGGGACTATGATGTTATGCCTTCGCATTGGATTTGGAGCGACATGGGCAACTATTACGGCGCACCTGCATACGCTTTGAATGTAGCAGACAATACCTACGAACTCTCCTTCCGCCCCACGCAGGTAGGCAAGTTGGCTACGCTTATAGGCACGCAGCCCAAACTCCCAAACCTCCAATTTGTCAATGAAGTACACACTGCCGAAGCAGGTACAGGCGACCAAGCAAGCATCGCAGGAGGAAGTTATGACGCAATAAGGTACGTTTCGGGTACTATCCCGCTGGATTTTCAAACCTTTACTATCAAAGGCGCGATGCCTGACCCGCCTTATTATTTGGCTTGGTATCTTACAAAAGCCCTTCGCGCTAATGGCATTGCTGTAAAACAAGAACCCACTACTACACGCCAAATGGCATTGTCGGGACAAAAAAACGAACAAATACGCCAAAACATTTACACGCATTATTCACCTCCTTTGCGCCTCATTTGTAGCTATATCAATCTATACAGTGTCAATCTTTTTGCAGAAGCAGTTTTAAAACAAATAGGTGCCGCCTTTCCTACCAATAAACCCGATAATACGCCTTTGAGGGCAGGAATAGGTGCAGTAAAAGCGTTTTGGGAAAAACGTGGTATTCAAAAAAACAGCTTCTATATGCTCGACGGCAGCGGTTTAGCAGTCAATAACGGCATCACGCTCTCGCAAATGAGCCTCTTACTTTGCGAAGCACAGAAACTTAATACGGCACAAATATTTTACAACACCTTGCCTGTTTCGGGTATATCAGGCACCATGAAAAACGTAGGTGCAGGAACAAAACTCCACAACAATTTACGCGCAAAAACAGGCGGCATGAGCCAAGTATCTGCCTATAGCGGTTATTTTAAAGGCGTTTCAGGCAAGGAATATACATTTTGTTTAGCCGCAAATCGTTATACAGGCAAGGGCGCGTATATCCAACAAAAACTAACCGACATTTTGGAAAATGCTGTATCACAACTGTAAAACAAAACCTTTTTTATTCGACAACTTTATGAAATACTTAACCGTTTTTTGTTACCTCCTTTCATTTTCTTGCCTACAAGCACAAACAACGTGGGAAGAACTTACCCAAAGTGGTATGCTTGCCTACAAAGCCAACCAATATACTGAAGCGCAAAACTTTTGGAACAAAGCCAAAACCCAAGCCGAGAAAGAATTTGGCACAAAACACCTAAACTTTGCCATAGCACTCAATAACCTTGCCCTTGCCTACAAAACAGTAGGCAATTATACAGAAGCCGAACCCTTGTATAAACAAAGTCTTGAGATTGTCAAAAATACGCAAGGCGAAAATAGCATCATGTATGCCTCCGCACTCAATAACACGGGCGAATTGTACCGCTTTTTGGATAAATTGAAGGAAGCCGAAAATGCACACAAACTCGCCCTTGCTACCCGCCAAAAACTACTCGGCGCAGAACACGCTTACTGTGCGCAATCATACAATAATCTGGGATTGGTATATGAAAAAATGAAAAACTATGAGAAAGCTACACAAGCCTACCAAGATGCACTCCTCATCACAGGCAAAACCTTGGGCGAAAAACACCCTATCCACGCACGTACTATGCACAACTTAGCCCAAATGTACGCCATACAAAACAAATGGGACGAAGCCGAAAAAACTTACCAAGATGTACTTATATTGGAAAAAGAAGTATTAACCGAAAAAAACTTAACCTATATCAATACGCTTTGCGACCTCGCTATGGTTTATTACAACCAAACCAAATATGCCCAAGCAGAGCCTTTGCTCAAAAATGCCTTGAGATTAAAAGAGGCAGTGTTGGAAAAAGGAAACGCGGAAATTAAACGCACACTGTTTGACCTCATTGATGTTTATGAAAAACAAGGAAAGACAACAGACGCAGACGCATTGAAAAAGCAATGACCAACAAAGATTTGGTGCTCCGACAATTTTAGTGGAGTAAGGTACAAATCACATAGAAAGATATGGAACATAGTGTTGCGGGCTATGTTCTCTATGTTTCTATGTGGTTCAACACAAAATTTGTCAGAGTACCAGTATTTTGCCACAAAGTTCACAAGTTCATGTAATGATACAACGGAAAAATTACATCAATAAGATTTTTACAACATTTTGTAAAACCAAAAAAAACATGTATATTTGTCAAACTAAACCACCCATACCATGCTTGGACATTTACAACCTTCTCTTTGTGGACTCGGTATCGATGACAAAGAAAACTATCAAGCGTTTTATTGCGCTATTTGCGCCTCACTACGCCAACAATACGGCACAAGCTACAGCCTCTTGTTGAATAATGAACTGACTTTATTGCTTGCCGCTTTCCAAACTGACTTGGAGGCATTGGAGGAAATAAAAACGAACTGCCCTGCAGCAGCTTTTGTAGTAAAGCAACACGCTTTTGCGCACCCTGCTATCGAGGTGGCAGGCAAGCTCTCAGTAGTGTTGGGCTGGATAAAAGCCCTCGATTGGCATACCGATAAGCCCCACTTTCTCAAGAAATTGCTCTTGAACACGTTGCAAAAAAAGGTAAAACATATCTTGCCTACCCTGCTACCCAAATCGCAAGAAACAGTAGCCGACTATGCGCAAATAACCTTAGAAAACGAGCAGGATTTCAGCCTTATCCGCACTCATTCAGCAACTTTGGCGCGTATGCTTGTCAAGGAAGTAGCCCGCGAAACAGACGCGGAACCCGAAACTATCACATTGTTAGCCGACATTTTTGGAAAAGCAGGCGAGTTGATAGCTATAGCCGACCATTTGATTGACCTTGACAAAGACATCGCAGGCAAGCAATACAACCCTATCACGTATTATGCAGACCAAAATAAAGCACCTCTCGCCGCAAGTTATATCACGCTCAAAGTCGCTTACAACCACCTCAAATACAGCATACAATCCTTGCTACCCGAAGCGAACCGCGCTTTTGCGGCAGCATTTCAACAGAGTTTGCATAGACTGGATTCGCAAATTCAAAAGCACTTGCCTGCCTGCATGCATACAGAGGAGGCAAGGGCATTGATAGGGCAACCGCAGCTGGCGCAGGCAAGTTTTGCTAATATCCCTGCCATGCTACCGCCTGCCTCCTCTTGTTGCGACTCCCAAGACTGTACTATTTGTGCGAGTTCTTGCCTTGCCTGTAGTTGCCAAGTTTGCGCCAATTCAAACGCTTGCCAAGGCTGTTGTGATAACATGTGCGATGGTTGTTGCAGTGGCGGAGGCAAGGGTACTACTTCCACCGCTTCAGAAAGAAAACAAAGATGTACAGACCGCCGAAAACGCAGGCAAGAAGAACGAGAAGCCAAAAGACAAGCCCGCAAAGCCAAAAATAAAAATAAAATTGAACCCACCGAGCCAGACGACATGTATAAATAACAAGCGGTTGTTTGTAGTCTACGGCAAACAATAATCGCGCAATAATCAAAAAATTGCATAGCCAAGATTTTCAAAGACATCTAAAATCTTCATATTCAAGATTTTATAGTGGTTTGGGTAGGCAAGTTTTCGCTTTAAAAATTCAACTGCATCAATAAATGACAGACTTGCATGTACATACTTTCGGTCTGTACACGCCATAAACAGTTTAAAAGTTTGGCTGCTCCGACAATTTTAGTGGAGCAGGGTATAAACCACATAGAAAGATACGGCACACAGTATTTCAGGCTATGTTCTCTATGTTTCTATGTGGTTCAACACAAAATTTGTCAGAGTACCAAAGTTTGTTCTACAGTGCATGTTACTGACACTTCCCAGCAACTTTTTTGAATTTTACATTTACAAAACATTTAACTAAAAACAATATGATGGTCATTATTTACAACTAATATTAGATTACAAATCTATAAAC
>Ga0163154_10000803_pt1 | contig 48882 bp, 39 predicted proteins | sample OliLakLV19MP9P1_FD_148649 | JGI IMG/M metagenome (GOLD analysis project Ga0163154, IMG submission 148649) | Freshwater microbial mat bacterial communities from Lake Vanda, McMurdo Dry Valleys, Antarctica - Oligotrophic Lake LV.19.MP9.P1 | ecosystem: Environmental > Aquatic > Freshwater > Lake >...
TGCGCGAGCTGACCCGCAAAACTTGCGATTATTTGTGGAAAATTCCCATCGCGCCGGGCGTTGAGAGTTTGAATGTCAGCGTCGCCGCTGGCGTATTTTTATTTGAGGCAGTGCGCCAGCGCGGATCGTAGGTTGTTCGACCTACCGATACAACGATTCGGCAGCCTCGGGCCTGGTTTTGAAGCGGGCGTGTAACCACAGATATTGCTCCGGCGCCTGCCGGATGATTTGTTCCAGCAAGGCGTTGACACGCGTGGTATCGGCCAATGCATCTGCGCTTGGAAAGTCGGTCAGCGGCGCGTGCAAACGCAATCGATAGCTGCCATCGGCGCCGCGCTGGTGCTCAAAACCGATCACCGCCGCGCCAGTCAAACGCGCCAATTGGTGCGTCGCGGTAATTGTCGACGCTGGAATGCCAAAAAACGGTGCGAACAAACGATCCCCACGTCGGTACTCCTGATCTGGCGCGTACCAAAGCACGCCGCTGGACTTTAAATGTCGCAATACTCCGCGCAACTCATCGCGACGAAACATGGCGCTGGCGTAACGCGCGCGCGCCTTCCTGACCGCCCACTCGAAGGCAGGATCGTGGTGCTCGCGATACATGCCGGCCAGTGGAATGAATCGGCACAATAATCGACCCGCCAATTCCAAATGGCTGAAATGCGCGCCCACCAGCAGCACCCCGCGGCCGTTAGCCCGCGCCGCTTCGATGTGCTCCAAACCCTCAATGTTTACCGGCAATTGCGCGACGCGTTTGAGCGAGCTAAACCAGCCCCACGCAAAGCTGACCAGCATGCGCCCCGATTCCCGCGCGTTTTGACTGGCAATGTTCGAGCGCTGTGCGGCGCTCCAGTCGGGAAAACACAGCTCCAAATTGCGCAACAAAATGCGCCGCCGGCGTGGCAACAACGCCAGCACAATTGGACCGCTAGCCGCGCCAAGTGCCAAGGCTGGGCGCAGCGGCATACGGGCGATCAGCCACAGAATGCCCACCGCCAACCAACCCGGCCACGAAAACGGATGCCAGAGCGGCCTGGCGGCAGTTTTTACTTTGCGCATGGAGCGAGTCTAGCTCGCGCGTAGTTTATGAAACATGCGGGCCAGCCAGTGCATCGGCGATACTGCGGTCTTAATCGACCGAAACTTGCATGCGCCGACTATCGCGCCGCCTCTACACTTTGGCCATGTATCTGGCGATGCCGGTGATCTTGTATCGCCTTGCATTTCGCGGCTTGCGTAACCGTGGCTATTTTTCGCGCTGGTTAGAGCGTTTTGGTTGGTTTCGCGATCCTTCGTTTGAATCGTCGATCTGGGTGCACGCGGTGTCGGTCGGCGAGTTCAATGCGGCGATTCCGTTGATCCAAGAGCTGATGCGCCGCCATCCAGATTTGCCAATGGTGGTGACGACAATCACGCCGACCGGGTCTGATCGGGTGCTCAAGCAGTTTGGCGCGCGCGTATTTCATGTGTACTTGCCCTACGATTTGCCCGCGGCGATTGAGCGATTTTTTGCCCGCATCAAGCCGCGTATCGCAGTGGTAATGGAAACCGAGATCTGGCCGAATTTGTATTTCGCCTGTCGCGAACATCAAATTCCGATCTTTATTGCTAACGCGCGGTTGTCAGAACGCAGTATGCGCGGTTACGGGCCGGCCATGTCACTGATCACCGAAGCGGTGCGCTGTGCAAGCTTGGTCGCCGCGCAATCGCAGATTGATGCTGAGCGATTTCTGCAACTCGGCGCTGCTAGGGACCGCGTGTGCGTGGTGGGAAACATCAAATTTGATATGGCGGTGCCGGACGGTTTGCATGAGATCGCCCGCGAATGGCGCCAAGCCTGGGGCGCGTTGCGGCCGGTGTGGATTGCCGCCAGCACCCATGAGGGCGAAGAGTCGGCCGTTTTGCAGGCGCACGCTCGTATACTCGGCCGCTTTCCCGATGCGCTGATGATCCTGGTGCCGCGTCATCCGGAGCGTTTTCGTGCGGCGATTTCTTTGTGTCGTTCGTACGGATTTCGAACCAGTTGTCGCAGCGAGGATCAAATTGCGGCGCTCGATTCGCAGTGTTTTGTAGTTGATACGATGGGCGAATTGCTGAAGTTTTACATGTGCGCGGACGCCTGTTTTGTCGGCGGCAGCTTGGATCGCATTGGCGGTCACAACGTGTTGGAGCCGGCAGCCTTATGCAAGCCGATCCTAATCGGACCTTACACCTTCAATTTCGCTGAAATAACCGACACCCTGGTGGGCGAAAACGCGGCAATCCGGGTTGCTAACGGTGCTGAACTGGGCACTCAAGTGATCCGGGTTTTGAGTGATGGCAAGCGCGCCCTAGCGATGGGGCGCGCCGCACTGGCGGTGGTCGAACGCGAACGCGGCGCGGTGCCGCGTACCATGTTGGCCATCGAGGCGATCTTGAGCGACAGTCCTACTTCAGCAAGGCATTGACCGCTTGCAAATCCGCCACGGTGATGGTGCCGGCGGCTTGTTTCAAGCGCAGTGAGTTCAGCAGGTAGTCGTGACGCGCGCGGGCATAGTCGCGTTGCGCCTGGAACAGCACTTGTTGGCTGATGAGCACGTCGACAATGGTACGCGTGCCGACTTCAAAACCGGCTTGCGTGGCGTCCAGTGCGCTCTGCGCGGAAATCTGCGCTTGTTTGCGCGCTTCAACCTCGGAAATGCCGGCGGCGACCGCGCGAAAGGCGGTGCGCGTGGTGCGCACCACGGCGCGCAGTTCTTGCTCATAGCGGTCTGCTGCAGCGTCGCGATTGTGGGATTCCTGGCGCACCCGCGATTGCGTGGCGAAACCTTCGAAAATCGGCACATTTAAGGTGATGCCAAAACCGTGATCACGAAAATCGCCATCGGCTGGAAAGTTCAAACTGTTTGAGCTGCGAGTGCCCAAGCTGGTTTGGTCCGACCAAGTGTAATCGGCGCCCACCGTGGGAAAATGAGCCGCTTTGGCGGTGGCGATCGCTTCTTCAGCTTGTTTCAGTTCGAATCGACTAATGGCGAGAGCCGGACTCTCGGCTTCCGCGGTCTGCACCCATTCTTCGGTGTTGTCGGGGGCCGGACGGTTCAACTTGATCTCGTCGGCGAGGGCTCGCACGTCGCTGACCGGCTTGCCTGTTAGTTCGCCGAGTGCCTCATAGGCATCGTCGAGTTGGTTCTGCGCCAAAATGGCCGCTGCGCGGGCGCCGTCGTAACGCGCACGCGCTTCGTGCACATCGGTAATGGCCGATAAACCAACTTCAAAGCGTTGATCGGCTTGTTCGAGTTGGCGCTTGACGGCGGTTTCTTCGGCTTGTGCCGCGTTCAGGTTGGTGCTGGCGGTCAGCGCGCCAAAATAAGCGGTGGCGACACGCACGATCAAATTGTCGAGCGCCGCATCGTAACTGGCGGCAAAACGCGATTCACCCGCCCGTGCGCTGCGCAGCCGCGTGTAATTGGCATGGTTGTAAATGCTCTGCGTCAGTCGTAATTGGTAAGTGCGCGTGTTGGTATCACCGGCGCCTTGGGCGCGACCAAAACTCACCGTGCCGTTTGGGTTTGGAATGGAGGTGATCGATGAACTGCTGCTGTTGGAATTGCCATAGGAGGCCGAGCCGCTTAAGTTGGGCAGCAACGTGGAACGCGCCTGGATCACGCCTTCACCCGCCGCGTACATCGCAGATTCGGCAGCGGCGAGCTGCGGATCACTGGCGCGCGCCATATCGTAGATTTGCGTCAAATCGGCGGCACTGGCGCCGCCAGCAAAAGCCGACAAGCCGGCGAGAAGTGCAAGAGTCAGGGATTGGCGACGCATGAATAACCTCATTAACAGATCAGAATTCGAATCGGGACGCGGGCTGCGCGCCTTTCAAGTAGGGTAAATCAGTTTCAAACAAACTTTTGGTGTCCAGATAGTCTGGAACTTGGCGCGTGATCAACACCGCTTCCATGGCGGGTGAGCGTCCATGAATCACAAACAACTTGCCACCGGGCTTCAACCAACGCGTGAATGCCTCCGGAACCTCAGCGACCGCGCCGGTGACCGCAATCGCATCGAAACTCTGTGCGGGCTGGTAATCAAAGGCATCTTGCAGCAGCACCTGGCAATTGCGAATACCGCTGGCACTGACCCGGCCACGCGCGCGATCAGCCAAATCGCTGTGTCGCTCGATAGAAACCACCTGGCGGGCTAAGCGCGCCAAACAGGCGGTCACAAAGCCACTGCCGGTGCCAATTTCCAGTACGTCTTCCTCGCCGCTCAGTTCCAGGGCTTGCAACAATCGCCCTTCGACGACTGGCTTCATCATGAACTCGCCGTGTTCCAGCGGGATCGACAAATCGGCAAACGCCAGCTTGCGGTGCCGCGCCGGCACGAAGTCCTCGCGTTTGATTTCGCCGAGCACATCCAGCACGCGCGCATCAAGCACCTCCCAAGGTCGAATTTGTTGTTCGACCATGTTGAAGCGAGCACGTTCAAAATTGAGCGATCCGGCCATGGCGATTTCTAAATTCCCTATTAAAAGCAGGACGCCAAGGGTAGCGGTCCGCGGCTGGTTTGCTCAAGCGCGCAGATTGAGTCGCGCCGTCCTTGCCAGATAAGTGCCAGAGGTCATCGGAAGTGCGGTTGGTGGGCAAAAGCAGGGTGCGGGTTGTGGGTTGTGGGTTTGATGGGCTCAACCGCACCAGGACTGAGCGTTATGCGCCCAGTAGCGACGAACTGACACAAGTGATCAGTGCTTACGACGGCAATGGCAATGCCTCGCGGGTCGAGCAGCACTTTGCATCCGGGGTCGCCATCACCACCGCCGCCAGTTATGACGCCTTCGACCGCCGCACCGCCATGATTGATCGCAACGGGGTGACGATTACGCAAGCGTTTGACCGCAACCATAACCGCACGGAGCGCACCGGCCCTGAGGGCCCCAGCAAATTTACCTATTAAGAAAACCAGAGCCAGGATATGGTCTGGTAGCAAGTTCGACCCCACCGCCACGGGCGCCGCGCCGCGGCGACGCCCACCCGCGTCCGCGAAACCGCGGCAACGCCCCGCGGGAGCCCGCCCGACCGACTGGTGCGGTGCTATGCGCGGCCAGTAGTCGCCGCAAGCGCATTTCACCCGCGAAAGTGCCCGTCGCAGGGCGCGCCGGGCGGCCATGCGCGCCCCTTGACAGCACGAAAGCGCTGCGTAGACTGGTCAGAAAGTGGCTTCGGATTTCCTATCTTTGACGAATTCATCTTGAGCCACCGTATGTGTGCAACCAGCATTGCCACACGGACGCACGGGAAAAACCGATGCGTGTTTTGGGGCAACAATGCAGAGGAGCGAAAGCGCCAAAACCAGAATGGTGACTGGAGCGGCCAGGGGCCGCGTCCACACGACAACACACGCGGAGTCGGCACAGCGAGGAGCGGGTCAGCAGGATGGATCATCCCGGATCGGGGGGGTTCCTTAGCGTGCCAGTTGAGATGGACGGCGAAATGGTGGGTCTGGTTTTTTTGGCCCCGGCTTTTTTCCAAATCGCCACGGACGGGATAAACTTCACAGTGGGCGGTGCTTTGGATTTCATACCCCTCTTTGGATTTCTTATCCCTTCCCCAACCCAACGAAGCAAGGCCCGCAATGGAAAATCCCGACCTCACGTTTTGCCGCAAATGCGGCGATGGTTTTTCGAGACAGTTGGCGTCTTGCCCGTCGTGCGGCGCAAGTCGGCGCAGCCGAAAACCTCGCGTCAGTTGGGCGTCGGCGAGCCGAACCAAGTTGGCGGGCATCTATTCCTATATTTGGTCGCACAAGCCCTACTTCCTATATATCCCGCTCGGCCTGCTATTGGGTGCTGTGCTCAGGCCAGTGACCATGTTTCTTGCGGAGTTCTCGATGCCGGAAGGCTGGCGCCGCTCGCGTGCCATGGGCGAACAGGAGTTCTCGCTCCTACATGTCATCGAACCCTTCGTTGCCGCAGGAACGACCTTGGTTCGCTGGACCTATTACGCAACGGTAGGTTCGGCACAGTGGCTGTATAGCCACATCTCGGTGCTCGTCATCACCTATCCCTCTGGAGTGGTCATGGCGGTATTCGGCGCCGGCATCGGATTTTTGGCAGCACGCAAGCGGCAAGCGCGGCACCGCAGGAAGTCCCGCTAAACCAAGGTAGAGTCGGGATGAAGCGCGGTGGCTCTCTCACCAAACATACCGCAAGCAAATGATTTTAATGCATTTTTTTCAGCGTTGATGCGTAGGTCACGTTGGCCGCAGGCCTACGTGACATCGGAGCACCGTCACGTAGCCCTGCGGGCAACGTGACCTACGACTTTTTTACTCCCGATCGGAGCGAAAGTCCCACTCAGTTTGATGCGCGAATAAACGCACCGACAGGGGCGACCGGGACTCCCACTAACCAACTACCAACATTCAACAGCATCAGCAACGATCGGTGCTCGCTTATACTGCTCCCATGCATCCTTCGCCCTTTCAGCGCGCCGTCGCCGGCGGCCTTGCCGTGCTTGCGGCCGGCGGCTGTGTGCTTGTGGCTGCCTTGCCTGAGGTGGCGGTCAGTTGGTGTTTCTGGTTGGCACTGCCTTTATGGGCCTATGCGCGTATCCAAATGGATGTGGATCGGGCATCGCACTGGATAGGCGCGGCCGCTTTGACGCGCGCTATGTTGGCGATCAGCTTGGTGCTCGCTGGCGGCCTTATGTGCCATATGTTATTGAATCCTTTGTTATTTTACTTGCGCGCGCCAGATCGGCTATATCCGGTTTTGGGACTCAGCGGGCTGTTGGTGGGCATGGTTGTCGCCCAGTGGCGCAGTTGGCCATGGTTTGGCTTGTTATTTGTCGCACGCTTGAAGCGCGCTGCGGAGCAGTCCTTGTGGGCGAGGCTGCGCGAGCGTGCAGACGAGCTTTGTGCTGCGGATGACGCCTTCTTTGCAGACGGATTGTCGATTGCCAGCGCCTCACTGGTGCTGCTGATTGCACCCGTCTTGTTGCCCTTGTGGCCGACGACATGGTCGCGTTATTCGCTGGCGCTGCTGCTGACTGGGCTGTTGCTGGGCTTGCTTGAGGTGATTTTGCGGCGCACCGATCACGCGCGCCAACGGCCGAGCACACCTGGCCCCCTGCCATCTTTTCTGGCGGGAACTGCGGTCGACGAGATTACCGATCCGGACATCGCCGTGGTCAGCGTGGCAGCGGCCGGCCCCAACGAGGATTTGTTGCAAGCCGCCAGACGCGGCGACGGCGAGGCCGTGCAGCGCGCGCTGGCGCTCGGCGCCGACAGCAACGCGGTGCCCAGCCGGGAGGCCGCCGACCAACGGACCGCGTTGATTGCCGCAGCCACCGCGGTGGATCGTAGCGCCTTACGCGCGTTGATCGCCGCTGGGGCGCAGGTCGATCGCATGTCGGGTGGTTTGACCGCGTTGCTGGCCGCGACGCGTGACAGCTATGCCGGTCGCGTCGACGCGGTCATGACCCTGTTATCGAACGGGGCCGACCCCAATCTGGCCGACGAAAGTGGCAATACGCCGCTGCATTTTGCCGCACTGACGCGCGAAGCCAGTGTCGCGCATTGTTTATTAGATGCCGGTGCGCGGATGGACGCGATTAATCGCGAGTACATCACCCCGTTGGCGCTGGCCTGCGAGGCCGGTAATTGGGTGGTCGTCGAGTTTTTGATCAAACAAGGGGCGCGTGCCGATGTCGCTGATGCCACGCCGGCATTGCTGTTTGCCGCCGCGGTAGATGGTGACGATCCGCGCGGCGTCAAACTGCTGTTGAAATCGCGTGCCAAAGTCAATGCTGCTGGGCCCAGCGGGCGCACCGCGTTGATGGTGGCGGCGTTGGCAGACAATGCCGAGATCGCCGAGGCCCTGCTCGCCGCTGGCGCCGACATCGAGACGCGCGACGAAAGTGGGCATAGCGCGCTGTTGGAGGCAGCCCGTGCAGGTGCCAATCGGGTGCTACGGCGCTTGGTTCCCCATCGCCCAGATGCACAGCTCACTGATATTCACGGCCGCAACGCGCTGCATTTGGCCGCCCAGGCACACGGCGCAGATGCCGAAACCTTAAGCCTGCTGCAGGCGCTGGGTTGCCCGCCCAACGCTCTCGATCAATCTGGCGCCAGCGCGGCCGATCTGGCCGCTGCTGCCGGTCGCTGGCCGCTGGTTCGGGTGCTGAACCCCGAGTATGTGTTGCCTAGCACGCACGTCGAAGAGCCTGAGGCCAACGACGCCCAAGCGCCACGTATCGAACCTGATCCGCCCGGTCGATTGCTGGTACGCGCTGCCTTGCAGGGCCGCTTTCCGCTTTACCAGGAACTGCTGCAGATTCCTGGCATCAGTGCTACCGAACTGGCGGAAGCCCTGCAAGTGGCCTTGCCGCATCAAGATCGCCGCTATATTGACGCCTTGCTTGATCACGGTTACGACGCCTTTGCTCGGCCCACGCCTGGGCCCTCGTTGTGGGAGCGCCTGTGCGCAGCGCGGCCTTTAGCCCTGTATGCGCTGGAAGCCTTACTTGAGCGCCTAGAGCGCAACCCGAACAGTGCCGCGGTTTTGCTTCCCGGACTCTGTCAGGTCGATGCAAGTGCCGCGGCGGACGACGAGTTACAGCGTTTGCGCGCGCGCGTGTTTGCGATAGGCGGCGACCTGCGCGCCGCCGATCATCGTGGCGTTCCGGCCTTGCATTTGGCGGTTGGCGCCCTGCCCCTGCATTGGATTGAGCAGCTAGTGGCCGCGGGGGTGGATGCCAACGCGCGCGACGTACACGCCCAAAGTGCCCTGATCTCCCTCGCCTGGGCGCGCCGCAGTGACGCTTGGCAAGTGGCGCTGCTGCTGATCCGTGCCGGAAGCGACCCGGCACTGCCGGCACGCGACGGCAGCACGCCAGCTGCCATTGCGCGATTGACCGACCAGGCGAATCTTGCCGAATTGCTCGATTGGCCCGCCGGGGCGCACCCCGGTTGTCCGCTAGACGGCAATAGCATTGCCGCGGCTGGCCAGCGTGGCGATTTGGCGACGCTTGATCGGCTATTGAGCTTGGGTCTGGACATTGATGGCTGCGATGCGCAGGGTGCGACCGCGCTGCTGCACGCCGCCGGCACCGGTCAGCTGGAACTATGCAAAGCACTGCTGGAGCGCGGCGCCAACCCGGCGCGCAGGTCGGCTAAAGGCGTCACGCCGCTGGCAGCGGCCATATTGGCCGGCCGCAACAACATCGTTGAATGGTTGTTAGCGCGCGGAGTGCATAGAGAAACCGTGTTGCTGGAGCGGATGACCGCACTGGGGCTGGCCGCCGCATGCTTGCGCTTACCGCTGATCGAGAGTTTATTGGCCGCTGGCGCCGACCCTGAAGGCCGTGCCGCACCCGATTCACCCCTGCAAGCGGCGCTGGTCCAGGTCAAAGATACCAGTCGCCCAGTGATGGCGATTGAAGCGGTCATGACCCGCTTAATCGAAGCCGGCGCCAATCCCGACCAGCCCGACGCCGATGGCCGCGCCGCTTTGCATCGTTTGTTCGGCGCGGGTCGCACTGAACCACCGATGCGCGACGAAGCACGGCTACAACCGCTCGTATTGGCCTTGCTGCTGGGCGGCGCCAATCCCAATCTGCCCGACAAAGAAGGCCGCACTGCCCTGCATTGGGCCTGTAGGCATGGCTTGGTGCAATCTGGCGGCACCTTGCTGGAACTCGGCGCCGACCCGCGCGTCGCCGACCATGCACGGCAAATGCCGATTGACTTATTGGCCACCCGCCATCGCATCCATCTAGGCCCGGCCTTACGGCAAGCCGCAGAGGCGTGGAACCGCCAGCGCGGACCGCATCGCTAGGGGTGGTTGTGGGTTGGTTGTTGTTTTTTGGTTGGTGGTATTGGTTATTGGTGGCTGGTTCTCATCGCAGCGGCTTTCGTAGAGCCTGCTTGAGCGTGCTCCGCTGCTTTTGGTCATTCTTGCAATAACCAACAACCGGGGGCGAGTCAAACTGATGTGGGCCGCCAAGCGAAGTCATCGCGAGCGCTGTTTTTCAGCCCGACAATGTACGCGGGTGAACCCACAAGACTCGTCTTTGCGAGGGAGCTTTATTAGGTTGAACGACAGATTCCGGTGCGAAATGCTCAAGCACGCGACAGCAAATCCCAACGATTGCCATACAAATCGAGAAAGACCACCACCGATCCGTAGGGCTCGGACCGTGGTTGCTCGGTGAAGCGCACACCATGCGCCTGCATGTGCCGGTAATCAGACCAGAAATCAGAACTTTCCAGGAACCAGCCGACTCGACCCCCGGTCTGATCACCCACGCGGGCCTGCTGCTCGGCAGTCACCGCCCTAGCCAGTAGCAGCCCCGCGCCGCCATCTTGCGGCGTCACGACTACCCAGCGCTTATCCGCTTCGCGCTGCTCATCTTGGAGTAGTCGGAATCGTAGAGCCTGAGTGAAGAATGCAATGGCCTCGTCATATTCACGCACCAGCAAAGCCGTCATGGTCAGCATATTGAACCTAGCAGCCTCGTGTTGAACCAATTGCTACAGATCGAACTAGAAGTATGGCGGTCGAACGCAGCCGTGCTTTCGATAGAAAACGGACCATTAAAAAAACAGACAGGCTGTTAACCCGCCTGTTTCATAAATTGCACGCTCCCTCCCGCACATGGACATCCTCAGTCGGCCGTATAGCCCGTTATGGCGCTTCTTCGGAAAATCCCTTGTGCAACCCATATCCTGCGCGATCATCGCGCGAATTCATGAAACATGCGGGTTAAACTCTTAAACATGAATAAATTCCTCAGTTTAACTTTCGCCCTCTTGGGCATTGCGTATTGCGCAACGGCGCCGGCCGCGACTATCTACAAATGCCGCCAGGCTGGTGGGGTGACCAGTTACCAGGATACGCCTTGTCCCGGCCGTCAGATTGGCGTGCTGCGCTCGGCTGCGTCGCCCGCCAAAAGCACGGCGAAGCCGGTGCCCGTCGCACCGGGCAGCGTCAACAGCGCGCCGACGGCCAAAGCACGGCCCGTACCCACCGGCCGTGCGACGCGGCCGTCGTTTATATGCACGCGTCCGAATGGCAGTTTTTACTACAGCGGGGACGCACGCTCTAACCGCAGGCTGGTCGACGCCAGCGCCGCCGCGCCGTTGACGCCGATTGTCGGCGCCCCTGCCGCGCCGCCGGGCAAAGCTTGGGCGCAAGACCAGTGCGAACCCGCTACGCGCTCGGAAACCTGCCAGTACTACCAGGAGAAAATCAGCTACACCGACGCCCAGCAGCAGCGGGCCAAGGGTGGCGATGCGCAGAAATTGACCCGTGAGGGTAAACGCTTGCGCGCTATTCACAATCACCGTTGCCAATAGTTACCGCAACGCGAACTCCATGTGGTGCATGAAAACGCGCCCACGCCAGCCGCGCAGTTGGGCGCTGTGGCGGATTGAGGCGGGCTCAGCGCTGGCAGCGCGGGCAATAAAAACTGGATCTCTGGCCGAGCCGCACGCTGATGATGGGCGTTTGACACTGCCGACACGGCTGCCCAGCGCGGCCATAGACCTGCAGCTCCTGCTCAAAATAACCGGGCTCGCCGTCCGGGCGCAGAAAATCCCGCAATGTCGTTCCACCGCGCGTGATCGCGTGACTGAGGATCGCCTTGACCGCTATGGCCAATGCGTCGTAGCGGCGTCTGGCCACCTTGCCCGCGGCAAGGCGCGGATCAATGCCGACCGCAAACAGCGCCTCCGCCGCATAAATATTGCCAACGCCGACCACCACGCCCTGGTCCATCAGGAAATTCTTGACCGGCACACGGCGACCACTGGCGCGAGCGTGCAAATACTCGCCATCAAATCCAGGCACGAAGGGCTCCGGGCCCAAGTCGGCCAGCAGGCGGTGCACACTGCCAGCGGGCTGCCAAACCAGCGAGCCAAAACGGCGCGGATCGTTAAAACGCAGCAATTTGCCGTCGTCCAGCAGCAGATCGTAATGATCGTGCGATTTGAGCGCCGTATGCGCACCCAAAATGCGCAAGGAGCCGCTCATGCCAAGGTGGATCAATGCGCTGCCGCGCGCGTTGTCGAGTAATAGATATTTGGCGCGCCGTTGCACAGCCAGGATGGGCAAACCGGTCAGACCGCTGGCCACAGCTTCGCCAATCGGCCAGCGCAACCGCGGCTCGCGCACGCTAAGCGCGGTGACCAAGCGCCCCAGCAAATGCGGTTCTATACCGCGCCGGGTGGTTTCAACCTCGGGTAGTTCTGGCATTTCAACGCGCGACAGCGAGTGTTCTGGCGTCTTCGCGCCAGCGCGGCGTCGCTTGAATGGTGGGAAGCACCATTGCGGCATCTTCCACCAGCGCCCCCATACCGCGATGCTTCGGATTCATGAAACGCTCGTCGATGCTGCGTTCCAACAGGCGCACCACGCCCGAAATAGCGAGTCAGCGCTGTTGCTAGACGCGCAATAAACGCAAACTCGCAGGCCAGTCACTACTCAGCCTTTGTTTTGTTTTCTTCAACGCGGGCTAAAGCGGCTTTATAAAGCGCCATATCGCGCTCGTATTCGCTTTTGGCGACGATTTTTTCGGCTTCTTTCTTCAGCAGAAACTGCTTTTGCCTTTCGATCTCGGTGCGCTCGCCGGTGATCATCTGTTTTAACGCATCACTGACTGTGCGACCGCCGCGCTCCAGGCTGGCGGCCTGGGCGACCAACGAAGCTAGACTGGTTTCGCGAGCATTGATCTCAATGCGCCTGGCTTCAATGGTTTGCCCCAAAAGGTCCATGCGCTGATTGAAGGCGCGCACCAAATCGTCCTCGTTGGCGTAAGAATTGAGCAATGCCTCATCGGCCTTGCGACGATCTTCGACCGCTTGTGCCTCATCGGCGGTTTTGCGTTCGGTCGCGCGGATGGCCGCTAATTCTTCGGGTGTCATCGCCCGGTCGGTGCGCTGCACTGCAACGCCTTGCTCATTGATCTTTTCGCGCGCGTACTCGTTCGCTTCCGGTGGTACTTGATCGCTGTAGTGGACATTGCCGGCTTTATCGGTCCACTTGTACATTTTGCCCACTTTTGTCGACTGTGCATCCGCCGTATCGGGCAGCACGCCAATCGAAAGCGCTAGGGCGAGAGCTAACATAACTTGAATACGCATCGATCAATCTCCGCAGATGAGCACACATTGCATTTTTGCATCATCGCAGTTTGCTGTGAATGGCAGGTCAACACAGTCGCCTATTCTGACTGAGCAGACTGCGCTGTATGCCCTGCGTTCACAACTTGCGCCCGCGCAACTTGAACTTTGCTTTGCTTCTGGGCTCGGCTGCCTTCGGGGCATTCACGGTGAACTTGGTTTCGGCCACTGCGCCGCCTAGTTGGAGTGACACGCTGTAATCTCCCGGCGTCAGATAGAGCTGCTGGCCCAAGCGTTTGGATTCGGCGAGCGGTGTTTTGGCCAGCTCACCGATGCTGGCATCGACAGCTGCTTTGTCAACGGCTGCTTTGTCTTCGACTGCTTTGTCGTCTGCCTTCGCTTTTGCCTTGCTCGCCCGCGCAGCCTCGGCCGCTAAACCGAGCTTGTCATCTACCAAAAGCTCATATTCCAGTCGATTGATGCCGCGTTTGGCATCCACCGGTAACTCGCGCACGGGATTCTTGTCAGCATCCAGGATGGTCAATGTGCCGCTGCCGGGCTGCGCGGCCCAGTAGTGGATGACCGATTTCGGCTTGACTTGCAGATGATCAAACCAACGATCCGGCGCGCTGCGCCAACTCCGCGAGTAATCCACATCGGCCACGTAGAACACATGCGCCGCCGAACTTCTCACCGTGCTGGTTAGCTCCTGGATAGGCAACACATCGACGATCCACACGCTGCGCCCGTGGGTACCGGCAATCAGCTCACGGTCGCGCGGATGCACCACTAGATCGTGCACGGGCACATTCGGCAGCCCTTCTGGCAAGGCTTGCCAAGCCTTGCCGCGATCCAGCGACACATAAACGCCGCGATTGGTGCCGACATACAACACCTCGGCATTGACCGGGTCCTCTTTGATCACATTGACCGGCTCGGCGGGCAAATTCGCGGCAATGGACTGCCAACTCTTGCCTAAGTCCTCGCTGCGGTAGACATAGGCGCTCATATCGTCGTCGCGATAACCGGTGAAGCTGGCATACAAGCGTTCACGCACATGGCTGGATGCCTGCACGCGGCTGACCCAGCGGTCTTTGGGCAAACCGCGAGTAGCCTCTCGCCATTGCTGACCGCCGTTGTCGGTGATCCAGATCAGTCCGTCGTCGGTGCCGGCGGCAATCACGCCAAACTCCTGGGCCGATTCGCTTAGCGTGGTGATGGTCGCGAAGGGCACGTCGCCGCGATTGGGATTGCGTGTCAAATCGCCGGAAATGGCGCGCCAGGTTTGGCCTTTGTCCATCGATCGGAACAATTTATTGGCGCCGAAATAAACGATGTCGGGATTGTGTTCGGACAGCAAAATCGGCGTATTCCAGTTGTAGCGTAGCGCCGCTTCAGTCAAAGCGGGGCGCGGCCGTACCTCGCCAGCGTCTTTGCCACTGCGTCTGTACCAGCCAAATTGATAGCCGGTGTACACCACGCTGGCATCGCGTGGATCCACCTGAATCTGCATGCCATCGCCGCCGTTCAAAAAGCTCCAGCCCTCGTTGCTTCCCCAAAAACCGCCGGGTGCGCTCGGATCGAGGGTGCTGGATCCGCGCCAGGTGCCGTTATCTTGCATACCGGTGTAGACGTTGTAGGGCTGCTCCATGTCAACCGCCAGCGTATAGCTCTGCCCCACCGCTTGCGAATCCAGTTTCAGCCAAGTGGCGCCGCCGTCATAGCTGACATCCAGCCCACCATCGTTGCCGTTGAAGACCCGTTGTGGGTTGGCAGGATCAAATTCCAAAGCATGGTGGTCGACATGGACGTGCGCCGCATTGCTAAGGCCGCTCCAAGTGACACCACCATCCTCGCTGATCGCGGTGGGTACACCCAACACAAACACCCGATCCGCGTTGTCTGGCGCTACGCGGATTTCGCCAAAGTAATAGCCGTAGGAATAAGTGAAATCGCGGATCGGTGCTTGATTGGCTTTACTCCAGACTTTGCCAGCATCGTCTGAGCGCCAAATTTCCAGGCTGGTGACCGCGCTATCAAACAAGGCCGCATTGCCATCGCGCAACTTGGCGCGCAGTTGATCCAGCGTCAGTTCACCGGATTTAAGCTTCTCGATCAGCGCTTTGCCGTCTAGTTCCGGCGGAAAGTCACTGCCACGCACAAATTGATCGATGATTTCTGGATCTTGGCGCAGGAATTCCTCTTTGCTCATGGTTTTCAGTCGCGCCGCCGACAGCGGGCTATCGCCGAGATCAATCAGATCGTCGGGCAGCGCTTGTTGGTTATCGACGCTGGCGTAAATGCGGTCGGGATTGGCTGCAGAAATGGCCAGCCCAATTCGACCGATATGCGCACCTTGAGGAAAACCTGCGAGGCGCGTCCAGCTATCGCCGCCATCGGTGCTTTTGTAGACGCCCGAACCCGCGCCGCTTTCCACAAAATTCCACGGCCGCCGCGAACGCTCCCACATGGCCGCATACACGGTGCGCGAATCGCGCGGATCAAACACTAGATCAATCGCGCCGGTCCACTCTCCTTTTCCCGGCAATACCGCTTGCCAGGACTTGCCACCATCCACGGTGCGATAGATGCCGCGCATGCCGCCCGGCGTGTACAAAGGCCCTTGCACGGCAACCAAGACGCGCTGGCTATCGGCAGGATCGACCTGCACCCGGGCGATGCGATCGGCGCCGGTCAGTCCTGCTTGTTCGAAGGTCTTGCCACCATCGCGACTGACCAGCATTCCCAAACCTGGGTACGAGGAGCGCGAGGAATTGGGCTCGCCAGTGCCCACCCACAAGGTGTCGGGTTGCTGCGGGTCTAGCGCGATGTCTCCGGAAATCATCGTCGCTAGTTGATCGGACAGCGGCGTGAAGCTGACGCCGTTATTGGTGGTCTTCCAAATACCGCCAGAGGCATAGGCGACATAAAACGTGTACGGCTGGGTTGGATGCACGGCGATGTCGACAATGCGCCCGCCCTGCACGGTGGGTCCGATCGAACGCCATTTTAGGCCGCCAAACCAACTCGATTGTTCCAATGTTTGGTGCTGCTGCCAAGCATTCAAGCGTGTATCGGCATCGGTACGCGTGGACTTCGCCGACAGCGGCGCAGCCAGCGTCAGTGCGATCGCAAGCGTCAGTGAGCGGCGCATAAGTTCTCCAGGCGGAAGGCGCAATACAGGTAGCGGACGATAACGCGGGAACAGCCCAAGGCGTCGCATGCGAGACCCAAAAACAACAGTTGCTGCACACCTGCGCGCCGCCACCACGGCCGGCCTTTACGCGTTAGGATGCGTCATCCCTCTGCTGGAGATGCCAATGTTGCCCGCTGCCGCACAAGAACTGTGGAAGGCGTTGCGCAAGGCTGATCGCAAAGCGGCCAAGGCGCGCGTGGTGGCCTTGCGCCGGCGCCTGCCCGATGCCGATAACGACGAACTGCACCGTTTGCTGGTGCAGAGTAAATGCCTGCAAGCTGGCGCCTATGGTGCGCTGTCGGCGGTGGTTGAGCTGGTGCCAGGCGTCGGCCGGTTGGCTGGCGTGTTTCTCGGTCCGGCGATCGATATCGGCACGGTGACCGCGCTGCAATCAGAATTGGTGATCGAAACCTTCGCACTGTACGAGGTGGAGCTTGGTGATGCCGGCGAGCGCTTCGCGATTTTGGCCATTGCGGCGACCAATGTCGGTGCCACGCATGCGTCCAGCATGGTCGCCAAGCTGCTGAAACGCTACGCCGGCGCCGTCATTGGTGATTTTGTGCTGAAACGCGCGCTGCCGATTGCCAAAATCGCCACCGTGGCCACCAAGAACATCGCGCTGACCTATGCCATCGGCATGCGCGCCGAAGCGGTGGCCAAATTCCGCGATGCGGATTTGGAAGAATGGCCAAAGTTAATGCGCCAAGTCACCAATATCGACGAGTCCACCTTGGTGGAATGGGCCACTAGCGCCGCCCGCACGGCGATCGATCAGGTCCAAGAATCCGCTAAATCCTGGGTTGGGCGGGTCACGAGTTTGTTGCCGAGCCTGCCGAGCCTGCCGAGCCTGCCGAGTTTGGACGATTTGAAGCGCTATGTGCCGGGCGTGCACGATTCGCCAGAGGATGCAGCCGCGGAATCTCCGCCAGTGCAGCCAAAAGCCAAGGCCAAAAAGGCCAAACCCAAGCCTGCGGCCATGCCCAAGATAAGCAAGCCGGCGCCCGCCAAAGCCAGCGCAGCCAAGCCTGCGCTAGGTAAAGCCAAACCCGCCGCAAAAAAGGCGGACAAAGCGCCAGCGACTAAGGCCAGCACGAGAAAGCCGGTTGGCAAAACCAGCAAATCCAAAGGCGCCTAACGCAACAGCCGCGGGCAGGCAGCCTGTCGGACTTTCGGCGCACTCGCGAGGAAGGCCCGACAGGCTAGCAGCCTAGGTTCAGCCGCGACGTTCCACACCAGAATCAACTGACGCCCAATCCAGGGTCGCCATGAATACCGCAATGCCAACTGAGATCATCCAACGCATCGTCATTCTCCTTCACGAGGGCAAATCCCGATCTAAACGTCGGGTATATGGCATGACAACAGAGAATACGGTCAGTTCGCTGACTAACATATGACGGAAATTTAACGAATTCGGGCAGGGCGCGTCGCGCTAGTCGGGGCAGCGGAGCAAGCTCCGTTTTACCACCGCCGTGAGCCTTCTCGCTCCGGCACGGTATTGCCCGCACCGAGCGTGCGCCACTGGCAACGCGTACTCACACCACGATGCCGTCCCAGCGCGCGCGCCAGCGGGTCGGTGTGAACTCGGGGATCTGTTGCGGCGTCAAGGCTTCGGTAGCGACGCGCCAGAAGCTCTTGAACGGCAATTTCTCGGCGGTTTTGTAGAAATGCACCAGATATGCCCAGTCGCAGTGGAAAAAATCGGCTAACCATTGGTCAAAGTCGTGCACGCCGGCCTGATGCAGCAGAGTCAGGCTGAGTTCGGCCGCGGTGCGTTCGTAGTGGTAGAGCTCCGTCATACGCTGCGCCGATAGGTTTGGGTCGGGCTGCTGCACGCCCAAGGTGCGACCACGCTCTGACAAGTTCCACTGCACGGTGTGGCCAAATAAATGCACCAAAATGAATAAGGCGTCTTCGGCGTCCAGATCGTGATCAATCTGAATCTCGGCGCCGTCTAAATCGCCGGTAAAGGGTTCTGGTACATCGCTGATGATCACCGGCACGCCATAACGGCGTTCAATTAGAGCCTCCAGCTGATTGAAAACCGCACGACAACGCGCGTCATTGGGATACCTTGGATCGATAGACATGGCTGAGTTGATTTTTTAGGTGGTGAGCGAAAAAGCCAGGGCATTGATTTGCCGGGCCGAGAATTTTGTACAGCCCGCGCTCAAAAATGATGCACGCCTTCAATTTCACAAAGCAATTCCTTACGGCACACATCGCCTTGTAAAACGGTAAACACGGCACCCGGGAAGGCTTCGGTCAGGAATTTCTCGGTTGCATAAAAATGCTCTTCCTCGCGCACGTAGGCGCGTAGCACCGTGCCAGCGCCGAACTGACTTTCGGTTTCCATCGCTTCGTTGGCGACTTTTAACAGGCTGTCGAGATTGCGTTTGGTTTCCGCGAGTTGATTATCCAGCCGGCCGGGATGACGCGAGCTATGCCCTACCAAGCTGGCGGTGCCCGAAATCAGCAGCACGCTGCCACGCGCGCATTGCCAAATCGCTGCGCGTGAGAAACGCGGCGGTTCCGGACCATACTCGGGCGGATAATTGCGCGGCACCATTTGCCTGGGATTATCGAGCATGCGTCCGGGTGTTTTTGAGGCTAACCACAGCACCCGTACTTTTGCCGAAGTGTCGGGTAGTCCAATGACCGTCGCCGCCGGATCTGCCTCAAACCACGCGCGTTCCAGGGCTAATTGGCGGCCTACGCAAAACTGCCGATACCGTTCGGTATCACCCTCGCCTTCATTGATCCGCGAAAAGTACGTCCAAATGCGCAAAACGTACGGATAACCCGAACCCGGCACATAATCGAGTATGCGTCGGTACGCCTCGTGCGTGGTGGTGCCGATACCGCCGAAATCGCGTTCCGAAAGCACCAATTCGCCCAACATCAAATGTTCATCGCCGGCAAAACGCGCCGCCCCCAATTGGCCACCCCGTAAGCGACCGTGGCTGCGCCAGGATTCGCTCAGCGAATGCAAGGCGGGCATCGGCAAATCGAAACTGGCGCTGCCCGCGCCGCGCGCACCCAATCGCCACGCAGCGAAGGCGTCGGGCGAAGGCTCTGGCGCCAGATCAACTAGCCAGCGCGGATTGGGGGGATTGCGGTCTTTCATGAGGTTTTTTAGCTTATCTCGATCACGACGAACCAGGATGGATCGCGCGCGGGGCCACTCATCATACGCAGCGGCACGGCTAGCAGCCTGTCGAACTTTCCTCGCGAGTGCGCGCGAAAGTCCGACAGGCTGCTAGAAATCTTAGTTGACCGCTTTCGAGTGGCGTAGCTTGATGATTCTTGTGACATTTCAGCCCGGCCTGCAAGCACTGCTTGCAGTCGTTCAAGTCGATACGCGGCATGCCGCGTAAGCTTGTCGGCTTTCACCCTCATTGTGCCTAGCCCTGCACACCCATAAACGCGCCGCTGTTAGGCGGTTTCACGCATACCACCAGCGTGTCGATCAGTGCTTGGCTGTCGCTGGCCTATCTGACCATCGGCGGTTCCTGCTTCGCCGTTGCGTCCTATCTGTATCTGATCAAGGTCTGGCATCCGGCCCGCGCCGGCAGCTGCTCCTAGGTTAACCCGGCGATCGCTGTATTGCTCGGCGCGCTGCTCGGCGGTGAAATCATCTTCACGCACCTGATCGCCGGCATGCTGGTCATTCTCGGCGCCGTAGCGGCCTTGCAACTGACCACTCGCGCACCGAAAATCATTGCGGAAAGCCGGTGAGGTTGGTGGTGTTGGTGTGGTGAAAAATGAAACTTGCGTAGGGTTGGGTTTTAAACCCGCCCTGGCATTTTTTGCGCTTCAAGCGAGCGGAGTAAAAACCCACCCCGCAGGACCGTACCGGCTTTTTTCTCCACCAACAACCAAAAACTACCAACCATCAACCATCAACCATCAACCATCAACCATCAACCAAAAACCAAAAACCAAAAACCAAAAACCAAAAACCAAAAACCAAAAACCAAAAACCAAAAACCAAAAACCAAAAACCACCCGCCGCCCGGCACAGGCGCAAGTCACGCGACATCGCTACCATCATGGCCCCCGCCCAATTGATTGCCACCGCCTCCATGCGCAAAACCTTGCTCGCCGCGCTGATTGTCAGCGCTCTTGCTGCCTGCTCTGAACCCGCAACCGATACCACCATGGCTCCCAAAAATCCTCCTACCGCAAGCCCTGCCGCGACACCGGCTGTCAGTGCCAACCCGTTTCTGACGCAAAGCGCCCTGGCGCTGCAGGCGCCGCCCTTTGATCTGATCAAGGATGAGCATTACGCGCCGGCTTTTGAAGCGGGTATGGCACAGCACCTGGCCGAGATCGACGCGATTGCCGCCAATCCGGAACCGGCGAGCTTCGCCAATACCATCGAAGCGATGGAACGCGCCGGCGCGGTGTTGTATCGGGTGTCCAAGGTGTTTTTCAACCTCACCGAGTCGACCACCAACGAAAGCATTCAAGCCGTGCAGGCCGATGTCGCGCCGAAATTAGCGCAGCATCAGGACGCGATTTATCTGGATTCGCGCCTCTACGCACGGATAAAATCTTTGTTCGACGCGCGCGAAACACTCGGTTTGGATGCCGAAAGTAAGCGTTTGATTGAGCGTTACAATCAGAATTTTGTGCGGGGTGGCGCAACGCTGGGCGACGATCAGAAAGCCACGCTGCGCGGTTTTAATGAGCAGTTGTCGACGCTGCAAACGCGTTTCCAAGAACAATTGATGAAAGACACCAATGCCAGCGCCTTGGTGGTAGACAGCGCTGCCGAGTTAGACGGTTTGTCGGCGGGTGATATCGCAGCCGCTGCCGAAACCGGCAAAGAACGCAAACTGGAGGGCAAATGGGTGATTGCGCTGCAATTGCCGACGGGTCAGCCGGCATTGACTAACTTGACCAACCGCAGCGTGCGCGAGCGCTTATTCAAGGCTGCATCGATGCGTGGTAATAATGGCAATCCGAATGACAACAACGCGCTGATTATCGAAATTGCTAAACTGCGCGCGCAACGTGCAGAACTGCTCGGCTCGGAAAATCATGCCGCCTACACGCTGGCTGCGCAAATGGCGCAGCAGCCGAGCCAAGTGATCGATATGCTAACCGGTTTGGTGCCAGCAGCGCGCGCTAACGCGCAAGCTGAAGCCGTCAAACTGCAAGCGATGATCGATTCCGAAAACGGCGGCTTCCAGTTAGAGCCGTGGGATTGGGCTTACTATTCTGAAAAGGTCCGTAAGGCCGAGTATGACCTCGACGATGCCGCCGTGCGTCCGTATTTTGAACTGGAACGCGTGCTGAACGACGGCGTATTCTTTGCCGCGAATCAGTTGTTTGGCATTACCGCAAAAGAACGCAAAGATTTGCCGGTTTACCATCCGGACGTGCGCATTTTTGAGATTTTCAACGCCGATGGTTCTACCTTAGGTTTATATTATGCCGATTATTACGCACGCTCCAGCAAACGGGGTGGTGCGTGGATGGATAGTTTCGTTGATCAAACCGCATTATTGGGCACCAAGCCGGTGGTGCTCAATGTATTGAATGTGCCCAAGCCGCCGGCCGGTGAGCCGACGCTGCTTAGTTTCGACGATACCAATACGCTGTTCCATGAATTTGGTCACGCGCTACATGGTCTATTTTCCAATGTGCGTTATCCATTGTTGACCGGCACCAACGTGCCGCGCGATTTTGTAGAGTTTCCTTCGCAATGGAACGAAAACTGGACTCTGCATCCTACGGTATTACGCAACTATGCCAAGCACTACCAATCTGGCCAAGCAATCCCAGAAGAATTAATCGCGAAGATCGAACAATCCAGCAAATTCAATCAGGGATTTGCCACGCTCGAATATATTGCTGCATCCTTGTTGGATATGGAATGGCATTTGCAACCGGCCAGCGCCAGCATCGCCGATGCGCAAGTCTTTGAGAAAGACGCGCTCACCAAATATGGGGTGGATTTCGCAGCGGTGCCGCCGCGTTATCGCAGCACCTATTTCGCGCATATCTGGCCAGGTGGTTATGGCTCGGGTTATTACAGCTATTTGTGGGCCGAAGTGCTAGACGCCGATGCGAATGCATGGTTTGAAGAGAACGGTGGCCTGAAAGCAGAAAACGGTGCCCGCTTTCGGGATTTGGTGTTATCGCGCGGTGACACACGACCGCAAATGGACCAATACCGCGATTTCGCCGGTCGTGAACCGGCTGTAGAACCGCTGCTCAAGCGCCGTGGGCTGGAGAAAAAAGGCGACTAAGGCGCGCGCCAGGGAAGCTCTGAAGGGTCAGAGCTTCCCTGAGGTTCCCTGGATTGCTGCGTCTCGCCGCGCTGACCTCGCTGCTAGATGCCGCTCCTCTCCATGAACCTATGTCGCAAGGTGTTGATTGACAGTGGCGCGAAGCATCGGCTGTGCGCGTTTGCGCGCGATCAGTGTAACTTCCCCGCTTGCTCGCGCAAGCTGTTGATCATGCGTGAAAAATCGGCGATGCGTTGTTGCTCTTGTTCGACCACCGCGGCGGGCGCGTTGGCGATGAAGTTGGCGTTGCCGAGTTTGCCTAGACATTTTTTGATCTCGCCTTCTAAGCGCGCGATCTCTTTGCTCAGTCGTTTGATTTCGGCGTCGACATCGATCAATCCCAATAATGGGATCAGCAGTTTTAGCTCGCCGACCACCGCGGTGGCTGCCGCCGGCGCGGTTTCGCCAAGCGCTAGCCAGCGCATGGCGGCGGGATCAATGCGCGCCAGGAAGGCGATCTGCGAGGCAAAGCGCGTTTGGCGCTCGCGGTCTGTACTGTTGCCCCCTTCCAGCACCAGCGGCACCAACTTTGCCGGGCTGATGTTCATTTCGCCGCGGATGCGACGAATATTGGAGAGCACCGCTTTGAGCCACTCGATATCCGCGGCCGCCACGTCGTCACGGGCGAAATCTGCGGCCTGTGGCAGCGTCTTGGTGGCCAGCGATCCGCTCTTGCCTTGCATCGGCGCCAGCTGCTGAAAGATCTCCTCGGTGATAAACGGGATGATCGGATGTAGCAGATGCAACACCGCGTCCAATACTTTCACCAGCGTATTTTTGGTCGACGCGATCAGCACTCCGTCGATCTGCGTGCGATTGTCCAAATCGGTGCTGCCGTGCAGACCGGGTTTCGCCAATTCCAAGAACCAATCGCAATATTCGTTCCACACAAAGTCGTACAAGGCTTGCGCGGCTAGATCAAAACGGTAGGCCGCCACTTGCGCGTGGTATTCGGCGGTCACTTTGGACAGTTCGGTCAGAATCCAGCGCTCCGCCGCTGATACCGGTAAGCCTGCAGCAGTGCCCCAAATCTGCGGCTCATCGCCCGGCTTCCAGCCCAAGTCCGCGCCGCGCTGTTCAATGCTATCGATGTGCTGGTTCATGCGATCCAACGCGGCATCTATCGACGCTTCGATCGGGTGGGCTTCGTTTGCCGATTCGCTGACATTGCGCAACACAAAACGCGCCGCGTTCCACAGCTTGTTGCAGAAGTTTTTGTAACCCTCACAGCGCTTCAGATCGAAATTGATGGTGCGCCCATGCGTGGCCAGCGCGGCGAAGGTGAAACGCAACGCGTCGGCGCCGACCGGACTGATGCCGTTCGGATATTCCTTGCGCAGCCGTTTTTCCACTTTGTCGCGCACTTGTGGGATCAACAAAGACGCGGTCGATTTTTTGACCAGATCTTCCAGCTCAATGCCATCGATCAGATCGAGTGGATCGATGGTATTGCCCTTCGACTTGCTCATCTTCTGACCTTCCGCATCGCGCACGATGGCGTTGATGTAAACGGTCTTGAACGGCACGCGGTCTTGCAGTTCGGCAAACCGCGGCTGGTAGCTGCCATCGGGCTGACGACCGACAAAGTAGGTGGTCGCCATCACCATGCGCGCGACCCAGAAGAAAATGATGTCAAAGCCGGTGACCAACACGCTGGACGGCAGGAACAGTTGGTCGGTTTGCCAGTTGGCCTGCGCACCGGGGGATTGGCCAGCGCCCCAACCCAGCGTCGAAAACGGCCACAGCGCCGAGCTGAACCAGGTATCCAGCACATCGTTATCTTGGCGCAGTGCGCCGACGGCTGCAATTTGACTGTGCGCGCGGGCGTCGGCCTCGTCCTCGCCGACGAAAATATTGCCGGCTTCGTCAAACCAAGCTGGGATGCGATGGCCCCACCACAGCTGGCGGCTGACGCACCAGTCCTGGATGTTTGCCAGCCACTGCACGTAGGTGGTTTTCCAGTTCTGCGGGACAAATTCGATATGCCCCTCAGTGACCGCGGCTAGCGCTGGATCGGTGATCGCACGTTTGCCACCGGGGCGACCGTCGGGCAATTCATCGCGGGTCAAATCCAGGAACCACTGGTCGGTCAGCATCGGCTCGATGACCGCTTCCGAGCGCTGACTGATCGGCAAGGACAGCGTGTGCGCTTTGATTTCGACCAGCAAACCGAGTTGTTGCAGATCGGCGACGATTTGCTTGCGCGCCACGAAGCGATCCAAACCTTGATACGCAACCGGGCCGTTTTGATTGACTTTGGCGTCCAGCGTGAAGATGTTGATCGGCGCAATCTGGTGGCGCTGACCCATTTGGTAATCGTTGAAATCATGCGCCGGGGTGATCTTCACGCAACCGGTGCCAAATTCGCGATCGACGTAATCATCGGCGATCACCGGGATCAGCCGGCCGGTCAGCGGCAACTGCAATTGGGTGCCGATCAAATGCTGATAGCGTTCGTCGTCCGGGTGCACCGCGACCGCGACATCGCCGAGCAGGGTTTCCGGGCGGGTGGTCGCCACCACCACGCCAACGCCACCATCGGCGCTGGGATAGCGGATTGACCACAGGCTGCCGTCTTTCTCGATATTTTCTACTTCCAGATCAGACACCGCGGTGCCGAGCACCGGATCCCAATGCACCAGCCGTTTGCCGCGATACAACAGCCCGTCGCGATACCACTGGATAAACACCCGGCGTACCGCGGCGGATAGGCCCGCATCCATGGTGAAACGTTCGCGTGACCAATCACACGAGGCACCCAGACGGCGCATCTGCCGGGTAATCGTCGACCCGGACTCTTCTTTCCACGCCCATACGCGCTCGATGAAAGCCTCACGCCCCAGATCATGTTTGCTCAAACCCTGCGCGGCGAGCTGGTTTTCGACGATTTTCTGCGTGGCGATGCCGGCGTGATCGGTACCGCATTGCCACAGCGTATTTTTGCCACTCATGCGCTGATAGCGGATCAGCAGATCCATCACCGTTTGCTGGAAGGCATGGCCCATGTGCAGCGTGCCGGTGATATTGGGCGGCGGCAACTGGATGCAATAGGGCTCACCGACACCGCTAGGAGCGAAATAGCCCGATTTTTCCCACTCCGGGTACCAACGGGCCTCAATGGCCTTGGGGTCGAAACTCTTTTCCATGAGGGCTGATAGGCGCAAAAGTGGGCCGCTAAGAATAACTCAAGCCCCCAACAGCGCCTTAATCGCGTCCAAATGCGGCCGGGCGGCGAGTTTTTGTTCGGCGACGCTGCGCTGTAGCTTTTCGCCTTTACCCACCCAACGCACTTCGGCGGCCGGTAACTCGGTCAAAAAACGGCTGGGTTCGGGGGTTTCCTCGCGGCCAAAACGGCTGCGTACGCGGCAGTAGGACAAGGTCAGCGATTCTTTGGCGCGTGTCATGCCGACGTAGAACAAGCGCCGTTCTTCGTCCAAACGCCCTTCGTCAATCGACGATACGTGCGGCAGGATGCCGTCTTCGCAGCCGACCAAAAACACGTAGCGAAACTCCAAACCTTTGGCGCTGTGCAAGGTCATCAAACGCACACGATCGCCGGGCTCATCGTCTTGACTCTCCAGCATTAACTGAGTCAACAAGCCGCTCAAAGAGGTCTCGCGTCGATCGCCTATCCAATCGAGAAAGGCTTGCACCTGTTGCTGACGGCGCAGGGCTTGTTCGGGATTATTGCTGTGCTCGCGCCAGTGATTGGCCAAGCCAGTTTCTTTAATCAATTGTTCGATCAGCGCGCGCGGTTTGGCCGACTGACTAACGCGCCGCCAATTTTCCAGCTGTTCGGAGAAGGCCGCCAAGGCGCGCGCCGCACGTGGGCTGAGCGTGGCCAGCAGCGCTTGCGAGCCGGCGGCGCGCGCCAGCGGCAGACCACGGCCGCGCGCCGCCTGCGCGAGTTTCTCCAGCGTTGCCGCGCCGACATCGCGTTTGGGCGTGGCGACCGCGCGCACAAAAGCGGCGTCGTCTTCTGGATTGCTCAGCAAACGCAAGTAAGCCATGACGTCTTTGATTTCTTGCCGATCAAAAAACGAGGTGGCGCCGGATAAGTGGTAAGGCACTTTGAGCGCGCGCAAGCCCAATTCCAGCGCGCGCGCCTGATGGTTGCCGCGGAATAACACGGCAAAATCGCCAGGTCGGCACTTATTGAGCAGCTGCTTATGGGTGATTTCGGCGGCGATGAATTCGGCCTCGTCGCTATCGCCGGCGCGGGCGATGATGCGAATCAAATCGCCGTCGGGCAAAGCGCTCCACAGTTTTTTGGGATGTAAATGGGGATTGATGCCAATGACCGCATTGGCGGCACGCAAAATACGTTGGGCGCAGCGGTAATTTTGCTCCATTTTGACGATTTTCAGCGCTGGATAATCACGACCCAATTCAGCCAGATTTTCTGGATTAGCGCCGCGCCACGAGTAAATCGACTGATCATCGTCACCCACCGCGGTAAACATGCCACGCGGGCCCGCTAATAATTTCAATAATCGATACTGCGCATCGTTGGTGTCTTGATATTCATCGACCAGCAAATAACGATACTTGCGTTGCCACTTGGCGCGGATCTCCTCATCGCTCTCCAAAATGCGCACCGGCAGCGCGATCAAATCGTCAAAATCCACCGCGTTAAACGCGGTCAAACGCTGCGCATAACTGGCATACAGCTCGGCGGCCTCGCGCTCACGCGGGGTTTGTGAACGCGCCAAGGCCTGTTCGGGGTTCAAGCAAGAATTCTTGGCGCGACTAATCAACTGCCGCCAGCGATCCAACACATCATTACTGGCACCTTTGGGCGCCAGATCCTTGACCAACGCACGCGCGTCATCTTCACCAAGGATCGAAAAACCCCGACGCAAGCCAACTTGAGCGTGTTCGATCTCCAAAAAACGCATGCCCAGCGCATGAAAAGTCGACACGGTCAGGCCCTCGCTGCCCTGACCCAGCAACTTGGCCGTGCGTTCGCGCATTTCACGCGCCGCCTTGTTGGTGAAGGTGATCGCGGCGATTTCATTCAAGCCGTACAGACCCGATTTCACCAAATGCGCAATCTTCTGAGTGATCACGCTGGTCTTGCCGGAACCGGCACCCGCCAGCACCAGCAGCGGCCCATCCAGATAGCGCACGGCCTCATCTTGTTGCGGATTCAGCATCGGTCGCGGTACCAGCAAAGGAGGCGCGTAGTCTAGCGGTTGTGTGCGCGTGTGCCGGCTGCCGCAAGGGGGTGCTCATCTAGTCACTAACCAGTTCAGTCTTGACCATCAGACGCGGACGTTCGAAGATGAATACCGTCGGTTTCTCAAAAAAATATGCCGTGGCTTTCGATGAGCGCTATGTGTGGGATTAACCGATGCAGCTGCGGGACAGCCTAATCGCGATGCTGTTACTCAAAACGGCCTAAGGTGGGCAATGAATGTACGTCAACGCACAGACGAACGAAGCGCGCGGCGCGAAACTAAAGCGAAGAACACTTCACAAACCCAACTGGAGATCATCATGAATCGCGATGCCTACGTCGAAAAAATGAAAGAGCACATCGATAACTTGAATGAAAATATGAAGGTGCTGGAGGCCAAAGCCGAAGAAGCGCAAAAAGACGTGCGCGACAAGTACGACGCGCAAATGCTCAAACTGCACGCCCAGTCGAAATTGGCGGTTGCCAAACTGGACGAAATGAAAGCGGCCGGCGCTGACACTTGGGAAACCATGGTGGCGGAAATGGAAAAGGTGCGCGACGCCTTTGTGCATTCCTTCAGCTATTTTAAATCACAGCTGAAGTGAGAGAGCGGTAGCTGGCGGAGTTCGCTCGGCTATTGACCGATGCAGGGCAGCCTGCTCCGCTGCTCTTGCCACTCTTCCAGCAACCGGCAACCAAACTGCGATTTGGTGATTGCCGTGCGCACCAAAAGCAGCGGAGCTTGCTCCGCCGCTCTTGCCACTCTTCCAGCAACCAGCAACCAAACTGCGATTTGGCGATCGCAATGCCTTTCAAAAGCATAAAAGCAGCGGAGCTTGCTCCGCTATCCGGCAGCCTGTCGGACTTTCATCGCGAGTGCGCCGGCAATCCCTTTGGCGATCATTTCCACTCATTCTGGAAGTAATTTTGATGGCTTGGGCTCTACTTTCGAGTCTGCGCTAGGTCAAAAGGCCGTCCGGCCCCTCGGGTTGCGCGTCTGGACGGCCTGACCCTTGCCAATGGAAGAGCCACTGGCTGCGCGCCGCGCCTTGCATCCATCCGTTGCGCCACCCCCAACGCATCTCACCCGCAAAGTCCGACCGGCTGCTATACCGCACGCTCAGTTCAACCGCTCTGGGGCGCCGTGGCATTTTTTGTATTTCTTGCCGCTGCCGCACGGACATGGATCGTTGCGACCGGGTAGCACTTCGGCGCGTGCCGGTTGGTGTGGGGTTGCGGCCCCAACGGCAAAGTAACTGCTCAGGCCGGCGATACAATGCGGCAATGCGCTAACCAAGGCCAAGCGTTCTTCGCTGAGCAGCTTGGCGCCGCGTTTTTCCAAGCTGCGGCCTTCTGCGAGCGCCTCGATCGGAGCCAGCCAATGTTTGGCTTCCGGGTCCATCAATAGCAATTTTGTTGAGCGCGGAAACTCGTCAACTGCGGCCATAAAGCTGCGCGCAAAGTCGCGGCAATAGGGGAACTTCGGATCTGGCTCATCGCTGTCCCTATCCTCCGGCACGGCAAAATGCGGAAAACACAGCGGATCATTGGGATCGGGCTTGCGCATCAAGCGCTCACCGATGAGGGTCCAATATTCCACCAGCGCGCTCATCACCTCGCGAGCTTCTTCGGCATCGTCCCAAACTTTGTCTGGGCCAAAAACGCGCACCAATGATTCAAATGGCGAGCTTTCCACACCCGATGCGCGTATGGCGGTCCAAAAGCCATCCAGTTGCTCTAAATTCATCCCACCCGCTGGCGCCGCGTGCTGATCAAGCAATTCGGCCAAATTGTCGATCGTGGCTAAGCGGAAATTGCCCAGCCCCGTTTCGATGTCCTGTTCGAGCGCGTCGGCAACCTCACCCACTTGCTCGCGATGACGCCGCCACAGTTGATGCAGCACCGCCGGAATCACGCCGGGCAATATCGTTTCATCTAAAACCGGCGGCGTTTCTTGGTCGCGACTGTGTACGCGCAAGCTGGCTTCCAGTGCCAGGAAGCCGGCGTCTTCCGGTACAGCTGCGCTCGGCGCCATACCCGGCAAGGAATCTAAAGGGCCTTGTTGCCCTTGGGCGCTATCGGCGGCTTCCCACAGCGCGTTCAACCAGCGCGCCAGTTTGGGTTCTTCCTCGAGCACGGCGCGCCAATCGCTGGACTGCAGCGACATCGCAAAACGAAATCCGCTGAGCCAGGTTTCACCGACCGAAAAATGCATATCCATGCCGTCGGCGTCGCCAAATTCGGCGATATCGTCAGCCGCTTCCGTGTCGAAAATCTCGTCATCGTCAGCGTCGTCAATGTCGTCATCGATGTCGTCAGCGTCGATTTCTTCGTCGTCGATATTGTCATCGTCATCAACATCAAGCTGGGGGGCAAAGCTTGGCTGTGGGGCAGTCAACTGGCGCAGCGCGGCGAAGGCTTGCACTTCCGCGCGCGATGACTCAGCGTCGAAATCATGGTCATCAGCGTCGTATTGCTCTTCGTCGTCGTCATTGTCATTGAGGTCGGTCATGCTCCATAACGGCGGCAGGGCGTCTTCACCCAATTCAAACGGCGAGATGGCCACCCGCGCCTGCACCATCGCGTAATAACGCTCAATCAGCGCTTTGGCGCGGATCGGATCTTCATCGGTTTCCCAGTCTGGTTCTGGGCCAAACAGCATGGGCCACCAGCGATCCAGCGTTGTGGCCTGGGGCGCCACGGCCAAGGCGCTTAAAAAACCGTCCAATTCGCCGTAATCGAGCATGCCGCCATCGAAGGAAATCATCAGTTCGGCCAGTTCATCGTCTTCTTCTGGCGTGAACAAATGGTCAATCTGCGAGGGTACTTCGGAGTCGATGGGGTCAATCACAGCGGCAATTCCAATTTCAAAGTAGATAGAAGGTCGTTCCCAGTGCCACGTGCAAGCTCGGACTGGTTAGGCTTGCCTGCGGGTATCAGTAGGCAAATTCGCTAAACACGCGATCAATCGATCCCGCCCAGGCGCCATGGTACAACGCCAGTTTGCGATCAGCGGGCGAAATTCCGGCGGCAGTGAACTCCAACAAAGGCTGCAGATAAATCCGTTCATCGACACCGTTGCGATTTAAACGCGCGCGACGGCGCAGGCCTTCGGCAGAAATGGCCAGCACGCGCTCGGCCAGCGCGCGCAAACTCTCGCCGCGGTGCTGGGTGCGCAAGCCCAAACGTGGAACGGAATCGCGCAAATGGTGGCGTTCTTCCAATGACCAGTCTTTGCACACATCCCAAGCCGCGTCCAGCGCGGTCTGGTCGTACAACAAACCCACCCAGAACGCCGACAAGGCACAAATGCGATTCCATGGCCCGCTATCGGCGCCGCGCATTTCCAAATAGCGCTTCAAACGCACTTCCGGGAATGCGGTGGTCAAATGATCCGACCAATCGCTCAAGGTGGGCCGATGGCCTTCATAGGCCGGCAACCGACCACCCAGAAAATCGCGGAAACTCTGGCCGGTGGCATCGATGTATTTGCCATCGCGATAGACAAAGTACATCGGCACATCGAGCATGTAATCTACGTAACGCTCGAATCCAAAGCCGTCTTCGAAGACAAAATCCAATAATCCAGTGCGATCCGGATCGGTATCGGTCCACACGTGGGAGCGATAACTCTGGAAACCATTGGGCACGCCGTTGGTAAACGGTGAATCGGCGAATAACGCCGTGGCGATCGCCTGTAACGCCAGCGATACGCGGAATTTCTGCACCATGTCGGCTTCACTACCGACATCCAGATTCACTTGCACGGTGCAAGTGCGCGTCATCATGTCCAAACCCAAACCACCGCGTTTGGGCATGTAGGCACGCATCAGTTTGTAACGGCCCTTGGGCATCCACGGCATATCCTCGCGCTGCCATTTGGGCTGAAAACCCATGCCCAAAAAACCCAGCTGCAATTCATCGGCGACCGAGCGCACCTCGTGCAGATGACCTTCCACCTCGCAGCAGGTCTCGTGCAACGTGCTCAGCTGCTCACCGGAGAGTTCCAACTGTCCGGCCGGCTCCAGCGTGATCGAGCCGCTGTCGGCGCGTTTGAGTGCGACCAGATTGTCGCCGTCAAAGATGCGTTCCCAACCGTAGCGCTGCGCGATGCCTTCCAACAAAGCGCCAATGCCACGCGGGCCTTCATAGGTAGGGGGGCGCAGATCGTCGTTGCGAAAACCAAATTTTTCGTGCTCCGTGCCGATCCGCCAATCGGCTGGGGCGCGTGCACCACCGGCCAAGTAGGCCACCAATTCATCGATATCGCCGATCGGCGCGCTCGTATTGCTGTCGGTTGGGGAGCTCAAGGCACGATCCGGCTAGGGCAGGATTTACGAGATAAGGGCGCCAATGCTCTTTCTCAATAATGCGGCGGGGGTGGTTCCTCACTACTTTCGCTAGACCCACTGCTCTTGACCGAATCAAACCGATCGCGTAGCGACAGTAGCTCAGCGCGTAAGCGGGCAATGTCCTGATGTGCGATATGCACTTGTTCGTTCAGGCCCTGCAATAAATCGTCCTGAAAAGCCACCCGAATTTCAAGTTCTTCGATGCGTGATTCCATAAATGCAGGCCAAAAAGAAGACTGAGCGCAGCATAGTAGGTCGCCGGGTGTGCGGTGCGCCGCAGCGCACAGCTGGCCGGGCGAAGTGAAGACAAATCTGCCGCCTGCCCTTGACCGTGAGCAACAGGCTGTCGAGCATTCAGGCTCCTGCCGCTACATCGGATCAGCCCTTGGATTTCTTGCAAGTCTTGATGCTCGCGTTGATCCAGGCGCTGACCGAGTTTCTACCGATTTCCAGTTCGGCGCATTTGTATTTGGCCGGCGAATGGTTTGGTTCCGGTTATCAAGGCTTGGTCTTTGACCTGGGCCTGCATTTAGGCACGCTGGTTGCCGTGCTGGTGTATTTCCGCCAAGACTGGTTTGACCTAGCCCACGCGGGGCTACGCTGGCGGCCTGGGCAGGCGCTGAATGCCGAACAGCGCACGCTGCTCGGCTTGATCTTGGCCACCATTCCGGGCGGATTGGCGGCCCTGCTATTGGGTGACGACGGCACCACCGCCTTGCGCACCTATCTGGTGATCGGCTGCACGCAAATCGTCTTTGGAACGCTGTTGTTGTATGCCTTTAGTCGCTCCGCAAAGAGCGTACGCGGTGAGCGTTCGCTCAGCGTTGGCCAAGCCGTGCTGATTGGCTGCGCGCAGGCACTAGCGCTGGTGCCGGGCGTTTCGCGCTCAGGGATCACCATGACGGTCGGTCTGTTGCTTGGGCTGGAACGCCAGGCCGCCGCGCGGTTTTCGTTCTTGCTGGCGGTGCCGATCACCGCGGCCGCCGCGCTGCACGGCGTGGTCGCGCTGTTGAAAGACGGCAGCGATACCGATGCAAGCAGCTTCTGGTTGGGCGCGTTAATCAGCGCGATCAGTGGCTATCTGGTGATCCACTTTTTCTTAAAGGTGTTGCGCAAAATTGGCATGTTGCCGTTCTTTATTTATCGATTAGCACTCGGATTGTTTCTGTTGTGGCTGGCGTTCGCCAACGGTGCTTAGCGTCGCGGTCCTGCCCAAGCGGGAGTCCCTGCCGCACCGCTTCGGTGCCCTTACTCGCGCAGCAAACCTTCTGGCAGTAGGTCACGTTGCCCGCAGGGCTACGTGACGGTGCGCCGATGTCAGGTAGGCCTGCGGCCAATGTGACCTATAAACCAATGCGGCGCATCAATTGCGCGGCTGCAACAACTGCGTGCCGCTCAAACGATCGTGCGCGCTTTGCCCTTCTGGATCAATCAGACACCAAAACAAGCCGATTCCGGCTAGGCCTATCGATGGCAGCGCTAAGATCGCGCGCATACTGGCGCGCGCTAGGCTGGGATAGGCGCCAGACAAATCGCGCACTTCCAGTTTCCACGCGCGCGCGCCGACCGTTTTGCCGACCCGCCACCAAGACAGCGCGAAATAGGCCCAAACGACCAGCAGCAGTAGAAGCTGGTACCACAGCGTGCCCGCCGGCACCGCCTGCCCATTCACCGCGATCGCCGCAAAACCGGTGATCATCAGTAATCCCGCAACGATCAAGGTGTCGTATACGATTGCCAGCAGTCGTTTCCACCATCTTGCCGATTCCAACACGCGCATTGCCGTCAGTGACTCCAATTAATCCATTAGCCGCAGACGATAACGGAACTGTGGCGAGCAGTGCCGATCAGGCGCTGATCGCGCGTTTTCTCGATCAAGCTTGGGCCGAACGCGGTTTGGCCAAAGCCTCGTTGGCTGGCTACGGCGCCGACTTGCGCGGTCTGGCCGGCTGGCTGGCGGCGCGTGGCAAAGGTCTGATCGAGAGCGACCGCGCGGTGCTCTTTGACTATCTGGCCGCACGCCATCAGCAGGGCATGAAACCACGCTCCGGCGCCCGTCTGGTTTCCACCTTAAAACAATTCCACGCGTGGGCGGTCGAAAAAGGCTTGCGCAGCGACGATCCGGCCGCCGATCTGGCCACGCCAAAGCTGCCGCGCGCGCTGCCCAAAGCGATGACCGAAACTGAAATCGAGACTCTACTCAAGGCGCCCGATTTAGACACGCCCTTGGGCCTGCGTGATAAAGCCATGCTGGAATTGCTGTACGCCAGCGGTTTGCGGGTCAGCGAGTTGGTCAGCCTACGCGGTGAGCAAATCAGCCTTGCGCAAGGCGTGCTACGGGTGCGCGGCAAGGGTAGCAAGGAACGTTTGGTGCCCTTGGGCGATGAGGCGCAACATTGGATTGTCCGTTATCTGAACGAAGCGCGCGCCGCGCTGCACCCGCGTCCGGAGCCCGCCTTGTTCATCACCCAGCGCGGCGCAGCCATGACACGGCAAGGGTTTTGGCTGTTAATCAAGCGCTACGCGCTAATCGCCGGCGTGCGCGCGACGCTGTCACCGCACACGCTGCGCCACAGTTTCGCAACGCATTTGCTCAATCATGGCGCCGATTTGCGTGTCGTCCAGTTGCTGCTTGGCCATAGCGATTTATCGACCACGCAGATTTACACACACATCGCCCGCGAAGGCCTGAAAGCGCTGCACCGCAAGCATCATCCGCGCGGGTGATGCAGTTGCCACCCATAGTTTGTCCCGTGGCTACCCACATTTAGGGCTCGTAAGGAAATAACTTGGACTTTTGGCCGTCGGATTGGGATGCGATGCGAGGCGCGATGAGCGCGGTGTGGCGCGCCACACAAGCGATTCGCAACGAGGCAGCGCGCCCAATCCGGCGAGCAAAAAGTTCAAGTTATTGACGAACGAGCCCTTAGCCCCTACGGGCATCTCAAAGCAAACGGTCTTCCTGTGCTTGAAAGGCCTTGAAAACAGCAACTGACACGGGTGGCACCCCGTTTTTCTAAACTTAATGGGACACGGTCGTGGCGCTGGCAAGCCATGACCGTTGACCCGCCGTCGCCGAAACGGCACCCTTACCGTCCTTTTCCTGCATCAAAGTCTATGGATAGCGCCAATATTGCGTCCGCGTTGACCCAAATGGCGCGGGATCGGCCGCATCAGATCGCGATTTTTGTGCCTTGCGGTAGTGATATCAGTGGGCGACCGGCGCATACGCATCTGACCTATGCGCAATTGGATGAAGAATCCGATGCGATTGCCTGTGGGCTGGATCGGGTCGGGATCGGTCGTGGTGTGCGCACGGTTTTGATGGTGCGGCCCAGCGTTGAGCTATTCGTACTGATGTTTGCGCTGTTTAAGGCCGGCGCGGTGCCGGTGTTGATTGATCCGGGCATCGCCAAAACGGCGCTCAAACAATGTCTGGCGGAATCTGAGCCGGCGGCGTTTATTGGCATTCCGTTGGCGCACGCGGCGCGCATTGCGCTGCGTTGGGGCAGCAAAACGATCCGCACCCTGGTCACCGTTGGACCGCGTTTTATGTGGGGCGGACACAGTTATGCGCAATTGCTGAACATGGGTCGTGAAGGCAGCGATGCGCGCCGTCGTTGTCGTGCCGTTTTAGCCGATACGCGCGAAGACGATCCGGCAGCGATTCTGTTCACGTCTGGATCGACCGGCGTGCCCAAAGGCGTGGTTTACCTGCATCGCCACTTTATGGCGCAAGTGCAGATGCTGCGCGCGGCCTTCGATATCCAGCCCGGTGAAATTGATCTGCCGACTTTTCCGCCGTTTGCGCTGTTTGATCCGGCGCTCGGCATGACGACGGTGATTCCAGAGATGGACCCCACCCGTCCGGCGATGGCTGATCCTGGCAAGCTGATCCAAACCATCCACGATTTTGGCGTGACCAATCTGTTTGCGTCGCCGGCATTGCTGAATGCCTTGTCGCGCTGGGGCGCGCCGCGGGGTGTCAAGATGCCGACCCTTAAGCGGGTCATTTCCGCTGGCGCGCCGGTGCCGGTCGCGGTGGTCGAGCGCATGCGCAAATTGCTGCCAGAAGGCGCGTTGTTGTGGACGCCGTACGGCGCCACCGAGTGTCTGCCGGTGGCGGTGGTTGAAGGCCGCGAACTCACCGAATTTGCCCGCCCACGCACCGAACACGGCGCCGGGACGCTGGTCGGCAGGGTGGTCGCACCCAACCAGGTGCGGGTGATCCGGATTAGCGATGGAGCCATCCCACAGTGGAGCGATGAGCTCGTTTTGCCACCTGGCGAGGTCGGTGAAATTACTGTGACCGGGCCGACCGCAACCGAGCACTATTTCAATCGCCCTGATGCCGAGCGCATCGGCAAGATTCAAGAGGGCGAACGCATCGTGCACCGCATGGGCGATTTGGGCTACTTCGATGAAAATCAGCGCTTGTGGATGTGTGGCAGGCGCTCGCAGCGGGTCGAAAGCGCCAGCGGCTCGATCTACACCGAACAAGTCGAACCGATATTCAACACCCATCCGCAGGTGTTTCGCACCGCGCTGGTCGGTGTGGGAGCCAAAGGCGCCGAAGAACCGGTGCTGATTGTCGAACTAGAACCTGGCGTTGGCCGCGAGGAGCAGGTTCGCATTCGCGCAGAATTATTGGTGCTGGCCGCGCGCCACGCGCATACCCGCGGCATCAGCAAGGTGTTGTATTACCCAAGATTTCCGGTCGATATCCGCCATAACGCCAAAATCGGCCGCGAATACCTAAAGCGCTGGGCCAGCGAACATTTAGGCGTAGCAACACCCAAATTGGCGATTGGCACGGAGAAGCAGCCATGACTTCGATATGCGCGCGTTAGTGACCGGTGGTGGCGGCTTCTTGGGCGGCGCGCTGTGTCGGGCGCTTCTTGCACAGGGCCATGAGGTAGTTGCCTTGCAGCGCTCGGCGGCGCCCGCGCTGGCGCAGTTGGGCGTAGAGGTCAAGCAAGGCGATTTGGGCGATGCGGCCGCGGTATCGGACGCGGCCAAGGCTTGCGAGGTGGTGTTCCATGTGGCCGCCAAAGCGGGGCATTGGGGCAGCAAGGACGACTACTTTGCCGCCAACGTGCTGGGCACCCGCCATGTGCTGAGCGCTTGCCAAATCCATGGCATCAGCCGTTTGGTGTACACCTCAACGCCGAGCGTGGTGCACGCCGGCGGTGATCTGGAAGGCGTCGACGAGCGCATCCCGTACGCACGGCATTTCCTGGCGCACTATCCGGCCAGCAAAGCGATCGCCGAACGTGAAGTGTTGGCCGCCAATGGCCCCGCTTTGGCCACCGTGGCGTTGCGCCCGCACCTGATCTGGGGGCCCGGCGACCAACACCTGCTGCCGCGCATCATTGAGCGGGCCCGAGCGGGACGTTTGCGGCTGGTCGGCCCGCCCGGCAAACGCATTGATGCCACCTACATCGACAACGCCGTACACGCGCACCTGCTCGCCGCCGCCAGCCTGCAGCCGGATGCGCCACAGGCCGGAAAGGCCTATTTCATCTCCAACGGCGAGCCAATCGACACCGAGGAGATGATCAACCGCCTGCTCGGTTGCGCGGGTTTGCCGCCAGTGCGTAGCCGCATCCCATTTTGGCTGGCTTATGCAGTTGGCGCGCTGCTGGAGGCCACCTATGGCAGCCTGAAGCTCAAAGGCGAACCGATCATGACGCGTTTTGTCGCCGAACAACTGGCCACCGCGCACTGGTTCGACATCAGCGCCGCGCAACACGATTTTGGCTATCAGCCGATCGTGTCGATGGCGCAAGGCTTTACCGCATTACGCGCGGCGCTGCGTTGAAATCCTAACGCAAACTCGCATTAATCTTCGCCAGCGCCTCACTGCCCGGACAAAGATCAGCCGTGCCCAGTTGATTGAGCGGCCGCTCGATGGTTTGCAGATGCTGATGAAAATCCTGCGCTTCGGGGTTCACGTATAAAAGGCCAGTGACCACTTCGCCGGCTGCGTGATGGCGGGCGATGAAGTTCATCGCGCCCAAGTGGTCGCGCGGGTCGTAGTCGGCGCCGGCTTTGCGCAGTCTCAAGATGCTGCCGTCGTGTTGGGCTACTTCGATGACCGCATCATCGGGTTGTTGCACTTCAATCGGCGCGCGTGATTCGATGAAATCCATGCGATTGACGGATTCATTGTGTTCGCGCACATAGTCGTAACTCTTGGTGCTGCCGGCGTGGTTATTAAACGCCACGCAGGGACTGATTACATCGATAAATGCGGCGCCACGGTGGCGGATGGCACCCATGATCAGCGGCACCAGCTGTTCTTTGTCGCCAGAAAAACTGCGGGCCACATAACTAGCGCCCAATTGCAGCGCCAAACTAACCAGATCAATCGGGCTGTCGGTGTTCACCACGCCTTTTTTACTTTTTGAGCCGGCATCGGCGGTGGCCGAAAACTGTCCTTTGGTTAATCCATACACGCCGTTGTTTTCGACGATATAGACCATATTGACGCCACGGCGCATGCAATGCACAAACTGGCCAATGCCAATCGACGCTGAATCACCGTCGCCTGAAACGCCCAAATACAATAATTCTTTGTTGGCCAAATAAGCGCCGGTCAGTGCCGAAGGCATACGCCCATGGACCGTATTAAAACCATGCGATTGGCCGAGAAAATAATCCGGCGTTTTGGAACTGCAGCCGATGCCGGACAATTTGGCGACGCGGTGCGGCTCAATATCGAGCTCCCAGCAGGCTTGGATAATCGCCGCGGAGATCGAATCATGCCCGCAGCCGGCGCATAGCGTGCTAATGCGGCCTTCGTAATCACGACGGGTGAAGCCGACTTTGTTTTGCTTCAGGCTGGGGTGATGCAGCTTGGGCTTGGTGATGTAGGTCATGGAGAGTCCCGGTCGCGCCTGTCGGTTTTGCGTCTGTTGCGGCTAGATAATCTGTTCAAGAAAGTACCAGCTCTGCACCGAGTCGGGCCGGTGCGCGCGCCTCCTGCGACGCGGCAAGGTCCAGCTGTTTATGCATCGCCTTAATGATGAAACGCGCGGTGATCGGCGTGCCGTCAAAATGCAGGATCGGCACGATGCGGGCCGGATCAAGTTCAAACTCATTGACCAGCAAGCTGCGCAATTGCGCATCGCGATTTTGTTCGACCAGAAACACATGGTCATGCGCCAGCACAAACTCGCGCACCCCGTCGGGAAACGGAAAGGCGCGGATGCGCAGCAAATCCACCGCCAAACCGTCCGCAGCCAGACGCTGCGCGGCCTCGTACATGGCTGGGCTGGTCGAGCCGTAAAACAGCACGCCAATGCGCGTTGGCTGCGTCGCGCTAGTTAACACCGGCTGCGGCACCAGGGCCTTGGCGGTATCAAACTTGCGTAACAAGCGGCGCGCATTTTCCAGGTAGTCGTGACCTTGTTCGGAATAGTTGGCATCGACATTCTTGGTGGTGCCGCGGGTGAAAAATGCGCCGCGTTTGGGATGCGTGCCGGGATAGGTACGCCACGGAATGCCATCGCCGTCGACATCCCGATAACGGCCAAATGGCTGCCCCGCTTGCAACGCATCAAAGTCCATCACTTTGCCACGATCAAACTGCCGCGCCGAATCCCACTGGAAGGGTTCGCACAACCGCTGGTTCATGCCGATATCCAGATCGAGCATCAAAAACACCGGCGTTTGCAGCCGATCGGCTAGATCCAGCGCCGCGCTGGCCTGCTCGAAGGCTTCAAACGGATCCTCCGGAAACAACAAGATATGTTTGGTATCGCCGTGTGAGGCGTAAGCGCAGGCCAGCACATCGGCTTGTTGGGTGCGGGTAGGCATGCCGGTTGATGGTCCACCGCGCTGCACATTGATGATGGTGGCCGGAATCTCGGCGAAATGGGCCAAACCGATAAACTCGGTCATCAGCGACACGCCCGGGCCACTGGTCGCGGTAAAGGCGCGTGCGCCGTTCCAGCCAGCGCCGATTACCATGCCGATCGACGCGATTTCATCTTCAGCCTGCACGATTGCGTATTTCTTTTCGCCGGCAGCGGTGGTGCGAAACTTGCGCGCGTATTTCTCAAAGGCCTCAGCGACCGAGGTCGACGGCGTAATCGGATACCACGCGCACACGCTGGCGCCGCCGTACACGCAGCCCAAACCCGCCGCGGTATTACCGTCAACAAAAATGCGTGTTCCTACCTTGTCGGCCGCGCGCACCTGCAGGCCGATCGGCTGCAGATTGTCTGCCACCCACTGACGGCCCAGGCGGAAGGCGTCGATATTGGGTTTGGCGAGCTGCGGTTTGCCCTGGTATTGCTCGCCGAGCAGTTGTTCGATGACCGCCGGATCGATGCCCAATAACATCGACAAAGCACCCACGTACAAGACGTTTTTCAGTAACTGGCGCTGGCGCGGATCGTCGTAGTTTTTCACGCAGAGCATGGTCAACGGCATGCCGATGACGACAATATCCTCGCGAAAGGCGCTTGCTGGCAGCGGCTTGGTGGAATCGTAAAAGAGGTAACCACCGCTTTCGATTTCCGCGAGATCGGCCGTCCAGGTTTGCGGATTCATCGCGACCATCAGATCCACGCCGCCGCGGCGCCCCAGGTGGCCGGCCTCGCTGATGCGCACCTCGTACCAGGTCGGTAGACCCTGAATATTTGACGGAAAAATATTGCGTGGACTGACCGGCACGCCCATGCGCAAAATCGCTTTGGCGAACAACTCATTCGCCGATGCCGATCCCGAACCATTGACGTTGGCAAACTTGATGACGAAATCGTTAGTGGCGGTTAAAGCCATGTGGGGGGCTCCGGGACTTGCTAACGCTTCAATCACGCGGCCACCTTTAAGGGTGCCGCTGATCGACATTCGGGCCCGGCGTGGGTCATTTCCAACAGGAACTTCTGCATATCCCAGGCGCCGGTGGGGCAGCGTTCGGCACAGAGGCCGCAGTGCAGGCAGAGATCTTCGTCCTTAACCATCGCGCGGCCGGTTTTTAGGCCATCAGCGATATACAAATCCTGAGTCAGGTTGAATGCCGGTGCGGTCAGCCGTTGGCGCAAATCTGCCTCTGCTCCGTTGACCACAAAACTGATCGAGTCCATCGGGCAGATATCAACGCAGGCGTCGCATTCGATGCACTTGTCCAAGGTGAACACCGTTTGCACATCGCAGTTCAAACAGCGCTGCGCTTCTTTGTAGGCCAGCGCCGGGTCAAAACCCAGTTCAACCTCGACTTTGATGCTGTTCAGGGTGATTTCCGATGGCGCCCACGGCACTTTATTGCGCATCGCGTTGGTGATGTCGTTGTCGTAGCTCCATTCGTGGATGCCCATCTTCTGCGACAACATCAGCGTGGCCGGCAACGGCCGATCTTGCAGATCTTCGCCGTTCAGCAACTTGTCGATGCTGACCGCCGATTCATGGCCATGGGCGACCGCCCAGATGATGTTTTTCGGGCCAAACGCCGCATCACCGCCAAAAAACACGTTCGCAACGCTCGACTGGTGGGTTTTCGCATCCAATTGGGGCAAACCCCAACGATCAAACTCGATGCCGCAATCGCGCTCAATCCACGGAAATGAATTTTCCTGGCCGACCGCAATCAGCACTTCGTCACAGTCGATCTGAATATCCGGCGCGCCGCTGGGCAACAGTTGCCGACGGCCTTGTTCGTCGATGACCGGCTGCACGTGTTGGAATTGCATCCCCGTCAACACGCCGTTGTCGTGCAAAAACGCCAGCGGCACCAGGAAATTGCGGATCGGAATGCCCTCGTGCTGGGCATCCTCTTTTTCCCACGGTGAGGCTTTCATCTCTTCAAAGCCGGAGCGCACGATGACCGTGACCGTCTCGCCACCCAGGCGCCGCGCCGAGCGGCAACAATCCATCGCCGTATTGCCACCGCCGAGCACAATCACCCGGCGGCCGACTTTCTCTACATGACCGAAGGACACCGATGCCAGCCAGTCGATGCCGATATGAATATGCTGCGCGGCTTCCTGCCGACCAGGCAGTGTCAGATCGCGCCCGCGCGGCGCACCGCAACCGACAAACACCGCGTCATAGTTTTGCGCGAGTAAGTCGCGCATCGACTCAATACGTTGCCCAGAGCGGAATTCCACGCCCAGATTCAGCACATAACCGACTTCTTCGTCGATCACCGCTTCCGGCAGCCGAAAGCGCGGAATCTGCGTGCGGATAAATCCACCGGCTTTGGCTTCGCCGTCATACACCACCACTGCATAACCCAGCGCCGCCAGATCGCGTGCGACGGTGAGCGAAGCCGGCCCAGCACCAATGCAGACCACGCGTTTGCCGTTTTGGCGGTTCGCCGGCTGCGGCATCAGCGCGCTGACATCGCCTTTGTAGTCCGCAGCGACGCGCTTCAAACGACAGATAGCGACCGGCTCTGGAGGGTGGCCGGTGCCTTCTTCGACCCGACCGCGGCGACACGCGGGCTCACAGGGCCGATCGCAGGTACGCCCGAGCACGCCCGGAAACACATTGGATTTCCAATTGACCATGTAGGCGTCGGCCGGACGCCCGGCGGCGATCAGCCGAATGTACTCGGGCACCGGTGTATGCGCCGGACACGCCCATTGGCAATCAACTACTTTGTGAAAGTAATCAGCTTGATGGATATCAGTAGACTGCATCGCGCCCGCCCTCCCAGGCCTTGATCGCCGGCAAGTTTGCACAGCGCGCGCGAGTCTACTCTTAGAGCGGGTGGGCACAAGCGCAGGGTGCGTCAGACGCGATACCTGTCCCAAACTGCTGCCGTCCCAAACTGCTGCCTCAGGCCAAATACCCGCCATCCACCGGCAAAACCGTGCCGGTGACATAAGCCGCCGCCGGGCTGAGCAGGTAGAGCACCGCCGGCGCGATTTCCTCGGGTTGTGCCATGCGGCCTTGCGGGATCAGCGGCATGATCATTTTCAAGATCGCCGGTGTTTGCGTGATTGCACTGGCAAACTTGGTATCGGTCAGACCCGGCAATACCGCATTCACGCGAATACCGTGCTGCGCGAGTTCCTTCGCCCAGGCTTGTGTCATCGAGATAATGGCCGCTTTGGAAAACGAATAAACGCCCTGGCCAAACGCCGGTCGAACACCGTTAACGCTGGCAATATTGACGATGGCGCCACCCTGTTTCATGCGTTTGGCGGCTTGTTGGGTGGCATACCAATAACCGCGGATATTGACATCGACCGTCTTGTGATACGCGTCTAGCCCCATATCCAACATCGGGCCGAAATACGGATTGGCGGCCGCGTTATTGACCAACAGTTCAGGGCTCAAACCCTGTTTATCCAGTTCGGCAAACAATGCATCAATGGCAGTGGGCTCGCCGATATGCGCCGCTATGGCCAGCGCCTGCCCGCCGGCCTCACGAATGCTCGCAGCTACTGCTTCGCAAGCATCCAGCTTGCGACTAGACACGATGACCCGGGCGCCAAACGCGGCCAATAAGCGGGCGATGGATTCGCCGATGCCACGGCTGGCGCCGGTGATCAGGGCAGTTTTACCAGACAGGTCGAACAAGGCTGCGCTCATGAGGTTCCAAGTGGGATGCGTTTTCGCGCCGCACGGCGCGGTGGCCAAGGTCGGCAGCTGCCGGATTTGGCTTGAGTAGAGAACGCTAAGTCTGCATCCTTGTCGCTGAGCAATCCACGGGGAACACGCATGGCGGGACAGCGAGTATTGGTAACCGGCGCTGGCAGCGGCCTGGGACGCGAGATTGCGCTCTGTTATGCACAACGCGGTGAGCGCGTGGCGTGCGTGGATTTGTCCGCCGATCGCGCCGAAGAAACCCGCAAACTGCTGCCTGGCGGTGGGCACTTAGCCTTAGTGGCAGATGTGGGCTCGGATGCCGCGATGGCGGCGCTCAAAGCGCAAATAATGGGCGCCTGGGATGGCTTGGACGTGTTGGTCAACAACGCTGGCATCGCCTGCGGCGGCGAATGCGCGCAGACCAGCATGGCGCAATGGCAGCGCACGCTGAACATCAATCTGCTCGGCGTGGTGCGCGGCGTACGCGAATTTGTGCCGCTGATGGAAGCGCAAAAGCGCGGCATCGTCATCAACGTGGCGTCTTTCGCGGGTTTGGCAGGTGCACCGGGCCTGGGTGCGTACGGCGTATCGAAGGCCGCCGTGGTCGCCCTATCTGAAGGCATGCGCGCCGAACTGTTACCCAAAGGCATACGCGTCAGCGTGTTATGCCCGAGTTTCTTCAAAACCAATCTGCTGGAGTCCTTGCAGGGCGCGGATGTGCCGCTCAAGCACATGGCGGCCAAATTGATGGAAAAAAGCCCCATTGATGCCGCCGACGTGGCGCGTTACACGGTAGCCGAAAGCGAGCGCGGTCGATTTTTATTGTTGCCACACAAAGACACCCGTGTGCGCTGGTGGCTGAAGCGCTGGCTGCCGGATATGTACTTCAAAGAACTGCTGAAGTACGTGGCCAAAAACACGCGGATTGCGCAGCGTTGATGGGCGTAGAGGTACCGCTATTCGTGGGTTTGGACCAGTCCAAACCCACCAAAGCTGAGCTCCGCTTCCACCTCAAACCCGTTCCAGGCGCCGATAACCAATCGCTTCGGTCAAATGCTGCGTATTGATCAACTCGGCATTGGCGAGATCGGCAACGGTGCGCGCCAAGCGCAAAATGCGGTGGTAGGCGCGCGCTGAGAGATTGAGTTTGTCGATCGCCCGTTCCAGCAGTTGTTGGTCGCGGGCTTGCAGTACGCAATCGCGGGTCAATTCACGCGTGCCGAGCAGCGCGTTGGCTTTGCCGGCGCGTTGCAGCTGACGGTCCCGAGCGGCATTCACGCGTGCCCGCACCGGTGCGCTTGATTCACCGGGTGGCGCGTGGTTGGCGAGCGCCGTAATGGGTTGCCGGGCCACCTCGATTTGGATATCAATACGATCCAACAGCGGTCCGGATACCCGCGAGCGATAGCGTGCGATTTGCTCTGGCGAACAATGACAGCGACCGGACGGATCGCCAGCATAGCCGCACGGACAAGGATTCATCGCCGCGACCAGCTGAAAACGCGCTGGAAATTCTGATTGCCTAGCGGCACGTGAAATGATGATGCGACCGGATTCCAGCGGTTCGCGCAGCACTTCCAGCACGCTGCGGTTCCACTCGGTGAGTTCGTCCAGAAACAGCACACCGTGGTGCGCCAACGAGACTTCGCCCGGCCGTGGATGGCCGCCACCACCGGCCAGCGCGACACTCGACGCGGTGTGGTGCGGCGCACGAAACGGTCGCAGCCGCCAGCGCAGCGGATCAACGCCGTTACCGACCACCGAACTCACCGCGGCCACTTCCAAGGCCTCGGCATCGGCCAATGGTGGCAGGATGCCGGGCAAACGACTGGCGAGCATCGTCTTGCCGCTGCCCGGTGGTCCGACCATCAACAGATTGTGCGCACCCGCAGCGGCCACTTCGAGCGCGCGGCGCGCAGCCAACTGTCCGCGCACATCGGCCAAATCCAAAATGAACTCCTCCGAGACGCTCAGCGTTGGCGGTGCTGGACAACTTGGCAGCTGGCGGCGCCCACTCACATGGGCAACCACTTCCAGCAAGGTACGCGCCGACAGCGCCATGCCGTTGGCGACCAAACCGGCCTCGTTGGCATTGGCGTGCGGAACGATCGGTATGCGGCCTTGCTCCAGCGCTTTCAGTACGGCGGACAACGCACCACGCACGCCGCGCAATTCCCCGGACAGCGCGAGTTCTGCGATGAACTCATACTGGCCGACGCGCTCTTTGGGCAACTGGTTGGACGCCGCCAGCACCCCGATGGCGATTGGCAAGTCAAAACGCCCGCCCTCTTTGGGCAAATCGGCGGGCGCCAGATTCACCGTCATTTTCTGCTGCGGCACGTCGAACGCCGAGTTGATCAGTGCGGCACGCACGCGATCGCGACTTTCGCGCACTTCAGCTTCCGGCAAACCCACAATCGCCAAGCCCGGCAATCCGCCCGATAAATGCACTTCGACGGTCACCAGCGGTGCTTGCACACCATCTTCGGCCCGCGTGTAGACGATAGCCAGCGACATCGCCGGGCTCCAATGGGTGTTTGGTGGATGAGGCGCACAGCAGCCCGCGGGATCGACGCGACGCGTCGACCGCAGCCTAGCTTTAGTGCTAAGAGTCTGGCTGACGGTCAATCAGCCGAAGCTAAGGTCTAGCAGCCTGTCGGACTTTCCTCGCGAGTGCGCCGGAAGTCCTTTTGGCGATCATTACCCATTTTCGAATTGATTTTGAAGGCTATGGCTGTACTTTCGAGTCTGCACCATGCCAAAGGGCCGTCCGGCGGGCTGCGCGTCGCAACGGCGTCTGCGCTGCGACCCTAACGGAAGAGCCATTGGCTGCGCGCCGCGCCTTGCATGCGCTTAAGCCACACAACGCATCTCACGCGCAAAGTCCGACAGGCTGCTAGCTTGGCGCGCCGCTGCGCTCCAGCTCGGTCAAGCGTTGTTCTAGCGCTTCGAGCTTTTCCCGAGTACGTCGGAGTACCAAGCGTTGCACCTCGAACTCCTCACGCGTCACCAAATCCAGGCGCGACAAACCGGCTTGCAGCGCAGCGCGGAAATTCTTGGTCAGGTCGGAGCGCGCCTCGCCGATCGACGGCGGAAGCAAGGCGCCGAGGCGCTGGCTGAGGTCTTCGATGGTACGCAAGTCGATCATCATGGTCAGTCCGGTTGGGCGAGTGGCTTGACGACAAGTCTAGTCTGCCGGGCCGTGAGCGCGCTGTCGGAAAATTCTGACAAAGTTGTAGGGGAATGGCGCTAAAAGCGCAGAAGAAGCGTTTGGACAAGTCCAAACCCACGCAAGGCGGCAGCGCCGGTCTGTGCTTTTTAAGCGGCTAATCGCAGCGAAAAAAGCGCCACTGGAAGCTGGCGCGTGATGCCCCAGCCTCCAGCCGCCTCCAGCCCCGCCCGTTCGGCAGGCTACCTCAATAATAAAACCCGTACAAAATGTCGACGATTTCACCGCTGGCCAGATCAACCAACAGCACATCGCGATCAGCGCGGATCCAACGGCAGCCGTACGGTGGTGCGCTCAGGCCATACGGGCGGTAGTCCACGTAGTAGCTCGGCGCGTAATACACCGACGGCAAGCGGAATCCAATGCTCCAACTGCGCAGGGAATGACCACGCGGGTAGTAATAACGAGACTGCGCGCGATAACGGTTGCCACCCCAGCCGTGGTTCCAACTGCGGCGCCAATCACTCGTGTTCCAGCCGCGGTTGTAGTTGCGACCGTAGTTATTGTTCCAGCCACGATTGTTATCGTTCCAACCGCTATTTCGGCCATCGCGATGATGATCGCGGTCGTAGCGTTGATTGCCACCGGCATAACCGCCGTTCGGATTGGGCAGTCCGTCATTCGAACGTCGATTGGAATCACGCTGACCGTTGCCATTCCACTGGCCACGCTGATTGCTGTCGCCCTGTGCGTAGCCCTGAGCGCCGCGACCGTCCTGCCGATTGCCGTATTCACGGCCCGCTTGGCCGCGATCGCCGCGGTCGCCGCGGTCCTCGCGTACACCGAAGCCTACGCCCGCGCCGCCCTCTGGTGCGCGGCTCTGTTCGGCGGCGGATCGGCCTTCGCTGCGTCCGCCGTCCTCACCGCGCTGTTCAGAATCCGCTCCACGACCTTCATCACGACCGCGTTGGTCGTAGCCCTGAGCCGGCGAGTCCATCGCCGCCGCGCTGAGCAGTACACCGAATGTCAATGCCAAGAACCCTTTCATGTGTGCCGCCTCCTGATATTCGCCGGTGCACCTCCGGCTAGGTGTCGGACAAAAACGGCCGACTGCGCTTGCAATACAGCTTGCGTGCACATCCCTGAATGGCTGGGCATTACTGTCAATGATGCAAAACCACATTCAGCTATTTCCAGCTTTGCGCTGCGCTGCAAAACGAGTGCCGCTGGGCTCGGCCCAGGCACGGTAATGCCAAAAAAAAGGCGATAGAGCATGATTTTTGGCCTTTCGACCTAGAATTTGTCTACGCCTTGTTTACAAAATGTTCAAAACTCGTTAAAAAGCAGCTCGCGCAAGCTCGCGTCACGTACGACTGGCATTGGGCCGTCGTCGTAGACCTGCCCCGGTGCAGCGCGCCCACATCCACAAATGCTTCCCTCCCTGGAGTCATGAATGAAAATGAAGAACAACGAACTTGCGAACGGCATTCGCCGTGCGCTGCTGGCGGGCGCCGTCGCCGTCGCCCCGCTGTCGGTTCCTGCCTTTGCGCAGGACACCGGCGCGGCGGTCAAACTCGACAAAGTTGAAGTCACCGGCTCACGCGTGCGTCGCGTGGACGCAGAAACCGCCAGCCCGGTGTTTGTGGTCGACCGTTCGGCGATCGAAAAATCCGGCGCGGTGACGGTCGGCGATTTGATTCAGGACATTCCGGCGATCGCCGGCGCCGCTACCAATCCGTCGGTGAACAACGGCGGTGGTGATGGCGCGTCAACCGTGTCCTTGCGCGGTTTGGGCGAAGATCGCACCCTGCTACTGCTCAACGGCCGCCGCATGGTCACCAACGACGTCAACTCGATCCCGGTCGCAATGATCGAGCGTATCGAAGTGCTGAAAGACGGCGCATCGGCCATTTACGGTTCCGACGCCATCGCCGGCGTGGTCAACTTCATCCTGAAAAAAGACTTCGACGGTGCCCAGTTCGATATGAACTACGGCATTTCCAGCGAAGACGACGGCGAGCGAGTCGGCGGCTCGGCTACCT